>Ga0268359_12694_pt1 | contig 185887 bp, 194 predicted proteins | sample BioMet11_FD_194416 | JGI IMG/M metagenome (GOLD analysis project Ga0268359, IMG submission 194416) | Sewage microbial communities from Oakland, California, United States - Biofuel 11 (PacBio Assembly) | ecosystem: Engineered > Wastewater > Sewage > Unclassified | place: USA: California...
AACTATTAACTGACAAAGGCGTGGTTTCGCCAGCTACATCCCTGAGCTGGACAAGGCCAACAAAAATGCTCTAGGTGTCTATGTACTGGACAAGGAAAGAAAGGCTTATTTTGCCGGCGATTATCAGACCCCAAGTTTACCATGCAAAGTATTTCTAAGATTGTCAGCCTGATGCTGGCCATCCTGGATAATGGCGAGGATTACATTTTCCACAAGGTAGGCATGGAGCCAACAGGTGATCCCTTTAATTCTATTTTGAAGCTGGAAACATCTAGTGCTAAGCGTCCCAATAACCCTATGATTAATGCCGGGGCCATTGCTATATCTTCCTTTATTCACGGCAAGGACGAAAGAGGAAAATTTGAGAGGCTCTTGGATTTTATGCGTCTGATTATGGAAGATCCCAGCCTGGATGTGAACTACAAGATTTATGTAGGAGAATCTGAGACCGGTAACAGGAACCGTTCCATGGGATATTTCTTAAAGAGTGAAGGTACTATTGAAGGCAACGTTGAGGAAGCCCTGGATGTGTATTTCAAGCAGTGCTCCGTAGAGGTTGATACCAAGAACCTGGCTACATTGGGCTTGTTTCTAGCTAACAATGGCGTATTATCTAATGGTAAGAAGATTGTCAGCACCAGAGTGGCGAAGATCATTAAGACACTAATGGTTACCTGTGGCATGTTACGATGCTTCCGGTGCTTTTGCCATCAGAGTAGGTTTGCCTTCCAAGAGTGGCGTAGGCGGCGGTATTGTTTCCCGTGGTGCCGGGACGGATGGGCATCGGTGTCTATGGACCTGCGCTGGACAATAAGGGCAACTCTCTGGCAGGCTGTTCTTTCCTGGAAGATTTCAGTCGTGAATTAGGCCTTAGTATTTTCTAAAAAAACCACTAGCTTTTGGTAGTACTATGCTATAATACAAACGCTTGATAATAAGAACAGGGGGAATGTGCTGATGAAAAAAAACTGTTGGCATATTGATGCTGGCTGCTATGGTATTAATGGCTGGCTGCGGTGGCGGTAGCAGTAGCAGTAGCGATAACAAAACCGCAAGTAAGGGAGAGAAACAGGTCCTGAATATTTACAGCTGGACTGATTATTATGCTCCCGAAGTTTTGGCAGATTTTGAAAAGAAAATAATTGTAAAATTACCTATGATGTATTCTCCAATAACGAGGAGTTGTTGGCTAAGATGCAGGCAGGCGGTTCTCAGTACGATATTATTCAACCTTCCGATTACATGGTTACTACCATGTTAAAGTTAGGCATGCTGGAGAAGCTGGATGTGTCCAAGATTCCTAACTGGGAAAAGATGGACAAGGCTCTGCGTAAACCGGCCTTTGATCCGGAGGGTGTTTATAGCCCTGTGTTTACCTATGGCATTACAGGTATTGTTTACAATAAGAAATATATTAAAAATCCTCCCAAGGATTGGAACGATTTGTGGAATCCTGAGTACAAGGGCCATGTTATTCTTTTGAATGACTGCCGTGAAGTATTCAGCGTTGCTTTAAAGAAAAAATGGCAAGTCCAACAACAGCAAGAATCAAGCTGAAGTGGAGAAGGCTTTCCAAGACTTGAAAGAATTGAACAAAAATGTTCTGGCTTATGATACCGAGAACATTAAGCAAAAGTTTATTTCTGAAGAAGGCTGGATTGGCATGATGTGGTCCGGCGATGCTGCTTTTAGTCATAGAGAGAATCCGGATATCGGTTTCATGGTTCCGCCGCAAGGTTCTTTAATCTGGGCTGATACCATTGCTATTCCTAAAGGCTGCAAGAATAAAGAACTTGCTGAGAAATTCATCAACTACATGATGGATCCTAAAGTAAGTGCCAAGAATACCAACGTTATCATGTGCCCAATCCGATTCCCGAAGCTGTGAAGCTGATGGATGACAAGTACAAGAGTGATCCTATCTTGAAGATTGGTGCGGACAGCAGCAAGCTAGGGGAATGGTTGGTAGATATTGGCGATGCTATCACTATGTATGATAAGTATTGGACTGAACTAAAAGCTTCTAAATAGGTATTAACATTTATAATGGGGACGATTTACCGGTGGGGAGGTCGAAAAGCGGATTTACCATTTTTCGACCTCCCCGTGTGGTAAATCGTTCCTTTTGCTTAGATGTAGAAGGCGATGCAGATGACATTCGAAGACCGATTCATAAAAACTATCCAACAGGACATTAAGATTTTCATTTTCTTTAATATCTTGTCTACCTTATTCCGCATTATCTTCCTGGTATATTTCCGTGAGCAATTAGTCAATGTGACTACAGGAGATATTGTGCTTTGCTTGTGGTATGGCTTTTTGCTGAGCCGTAAATTATCCGGCTGCATCATGGCCGTAAGTTTTCTCTTTTGTTCCTTACCTTATATTGTTAAGCCTAAGTGGCCTGAAAAGCTGCTCCATAAATGGTGGGGCAGCTATGCTATTTTTATTTTGACTTTCTTGTTTGTAGCCAGAATTCCTTATTACAAGATTTTTAATTCCGGTTACGACATTATGCTGTTAAACGGTTTGGAGGATGACTGGAAGGCTATTTTCCAGACTGCTGTGGCAGAATATCATTTATGGGCTAATTTGGCTATTGTGGTGGTGGCAACGCTGGTACTGTGTTTTCTTCTAATTAAGGTCTTTACAGTTGCCGGTCTACCAGCCTCAAGGTGGCAAAGCCAAGAAAGCTTTGACCATTGCTCTCTTGATAGCAGCACCTATTTTCTTCATCTTGGTTAGGTTTGGTGGCGGCTACAGCTACGACACTGGTATTAACTGGGAGCAGGCAGCTCTGTTTAGGTCACATTTGCTGAACGAAGCAGTGCTGGACGACGGGCAGGGACTTATGCGGGCTGATACGGCCTGGGCACGTTTACATACCTTGACTGTTGATTTAAATGAAAAAGATTTACGCAGCAGTATTAAGCTCTTAGGTGGCAATCCAGAGGCTGCAACCATAGAGGATGCTTTTAGCAAAGAGAACAAACGCCAGGGCCAGCCGCTCCCGGCTAAACAGGTAGTGCTTATTGTGGGAGAGAGTCATGCCCATTGGCCCTTTATGGATCGCTACAAGGATATGCATTTGGTTGATAAGGAGAAAGCTCGTTTTCAGAAAAATGCTACCCAGCTTGCCTTTATGATACCGGGTGGTGATGGCACAATGCGGTCTCTGAATGTTTTAATCGACGGGTTACCGGACAATGGCATGTACGAGAATTATGCCGCTGAATCTTTCCGTTCCCAATATGCCACCGGTATTGCCAATGCCATGCAGAAGCTAGGCTACAAAACTATTTTCTGGTATGGTGGCATCGGTTCCTGGCAGGATGTGGGCAAGCTTACCTTGGCTCAGGGTTTCGCGGAATTCACAGCGGGGCAGACGGCAAGATTAGTCACCAAGGTGTGTGGGGAATCCCGGATGCAGAACTATTTGCCATGGTTAATAAATATATTGCAGAACATAAAAATGAAAAAACCTTCCATTGTATTTTAACCACCAGCAACCATCCACCCTATGCCATAGATGTGGATGCTCTTGGCTTTGACAGGCAGCAGGTTGCCAAGAATGCACCAAGCACCATTCCTACGGACGACAATCATTTAAACCAGCTGGGCCATATCTGGTATGCTGATTTAACCATAGATGATTTCATTGGCAAAGCTCAGCAGCAGGATCCCTCAGCCTTGTTTGTGATAACAGGAGACCATGCGGAGCGCTTTTCCTTTAAAGAGCAGGAAGACGAGGAGGCAATTTTTACCGTACCTTGTATTTTCTACGGACGAGATGTCGATCCTGCCTGGTTCGAGTCCGATGGGGTAGGCTCACATGGTCAGATTACGCCAACCTTGGTAGAACTGCTTAGTCCTATCGGCTATAAGTACACCAGCATTTACCCCAGTCTGTTGACGCAGGAAGAATATGCTTTCAATAAGAAAGTCTGGGCCACCAATGGTGATATAGGAACTTTCCAAGACTTGGCAGATGATGAGTTGTCCTTTGACTTTACCGATAAGCTGATTGCAGAAGAAAAGGCTGCGGAAATTGTGACGGCTTGGAGAGTGGTCAAAGGAAATAAGATAAAGTGAAGTAAAGTGAAAAAATTTACCACTGGGGACGGAGAAAAGTGGCAAGGCCACCCTTAGGCAAATAAAACCTACAGGCATTTTTGCCTATTGACAAAATGAACTGTAACGTGTATATTTACAATATGAAATGTTTCTAAAATAATTACAGTTAATAAAGGAGAGATTATTATGGCATTCAAAATGATTAATCAAGAAGCTTATGACAAGGAAGTAACAAAGACTGAGAAACCAACCGTTATGATATTTAGTGCTCCTTGGTGTGGATATTGCAAGAGATTACGCCCTGCTTTAATGCAATTGGCTGAAGAAATTGACGGCCAAGTTGATTTTGCCGGCGTAGACATTGACCAAGAACAGGATTTGGCTAAGAAGTATGCTATTGAAACTATTCCTACTTTAATTTTGAGAAACAAGGGAACTGATAGCGAGCAATTGGTAAATCCTCCTTCTAAAGCAGAAATTAAGAAATGGTTACAAGGTAAAGGTGTACTATGAGCGAACTCTATGACATCGTAGTTATTGGTGGCGGGCCTGCCGGCTACACTGCTGCGTTGTATGGTGCCAGAAGCGGCTTTAAGGTGGCAGTGCTGGAGAAGCTTTCTCCCGGTGGCCAAATGGCTACAACCAGCGAAGTAGATAATTATCCCGGTTTTCCGGAAACAATAGATGGTTTTGAACTAGGCGAGAAGATGCAGCAAGGCGCGGAGCGTTTTGGTGCCAAGACTATCTTTGCCGAAGTAGACAAGGTAGATTTAAAAGCTAATCCTAAAGTCATCTCTACCTCAGAGGGTGAATTTCAAGCTAAAACCGTAATTATTTGTACCGGTGCGCAGCCCAGACCGCTAGGCTTGGCTAAGGAAGCTTCTTTCCGTAGCAAGGGCGTAGCTTATTGCGCAACCTGCGACGGCAGACAATATGCTAACAAGGTAGTAGTAGTTAATGGTGGCGGTAACAGCGCCGTAGAAGATGCCTTGTATTTAGCTAAGATTTGCAGCAAGGTTTATTTGGTGCATAGAAGAGATACCTTGCGTGCTACTCCTGTTTACTGGGAAAGACTGAAGAAGAACAATGTAGAAATTGTTTGGAACAGTACCATTAAAGATATCCTGGGTGACAAGCGGGTAGAAGGCATCCTGGTAGAGAATGTAAAGACCAAAGAAACCAGTGAAATTAAATGCGATGGCTTATTTGTAGCTATTGGCAGACAACCGGAAAGCAACCTGTTTGCCGGTCAGCTGGACATGGACAAAGCAGGCTACATTGTAGCAGGCGAAGAAACCAAGACTTCTGTACCCGGTGTGTTTGTGGCAGGAGATGTGAGAACTAAGGCTCTCAGACAGATTGTTACAGCAGCTTCCGATGGAGCTATGGCAGCACATTTTGCAGAGGAATTCTTATTGGGATAGGACGTGGTTAAGTGACAAGTGACTTCATTATAGCAGTACATAGTCTGGTGTATTTGTATCACCACGGTGGTTGTACTTCTTCCAGCGAAGAGCTGGCGAAAAATGTTTGTACCAATCCTGCCAGAGTAAGAAAGGTCATGTCATCTTTAAAAAAGATGGGTGCCATCACTACTAAGGAAGGGCATGTAGGTGGTTATTGTGCTTGTGACAAAGTAGGCAAGCTGGACTTGGCTACCATTGCCCAAGCTGTGGGAACAGTTTTCGTAGAAGCCAAATGGCATAGTGGTTCTCAGAGTTTGAATTGCATGATTAGCCATGGCATGGCTAATATCTTTGATGATATTTATGCTGGTTTAGATGCCAAGTGTAAGCAGGAGTTGGCCAAGCTGACTGTGGCAGATTTGGATAAGAGAATTTTCAAAGGCAAAAAGAAATAGATAAAATGCTCATAGTGCTTCGCACTATGAGCATTTTTTATGGTATAATATTTGCTATGAAGTAAGAGTATATTTTGCAGGGAAAGGGCTGTTTTAAATCGTGATTAAAAAAGTACGGAAAGCAGTTATTCCGGCAGCTGGGTTAGGAACCCGTTTTTTGCCGGCTACTAAGGCAACACCTAAAGAAATGCTGCCTATCGTAGATAAACCTACAATTCAATATATCATCGAGGAAGCTGTTGCCTCAGGCATTGAAGAATTCTTGATTATTACCGGTCGTACCAAACGTTCCATTGAAGATCATTTTGACAGAAGCATCGAATTGGAAATGGAACTGGCCAACAAGGATAAAAAAGATTTGCTGAAGATGGTACAAGAAATTGCCAATAAGAACATTTATTATATTCGCCAGAAGGAGCCTAAGGGCTTAGGACATGCTGTACTTTGCGCCAAGGATTTTATTGGCGATGATCCTTTTGCCGTACTCCTGGGAGACGATGTTGTCTATAATCCTAAAATGCCGGCGTTAAAACAATTAATGGGTGTTTATGACAAAACCGGCTGTGGAGTGTTGGGCTGTCAGGAAGTGCCGAAGAACGAGGTTTGTAACTACGGCATTGTAGATGTAGAAGCTACCAAGGACAGCAGAACCTTTAAGGTGCTGGACATGGTAGAAAAACCTACTATCAAAAAAGCGCCTTCTAATCTGGCTATTCTGGGACAATATATCATCAATCCGGAAATCTTTGATATTTTGGAAAAAACAAAACCGGGCAAGGGTGGGGAGATCCAATTAACCGACGCCTTGAAGAAATTAGCTAAGCAGCAAACCATGTATGCTTACAACTTTGCAGGACGTCATTATGATGTGGGCAACAAGGAAGGCTTTTTGGAAGCAACTGTGGAATTTGCTCTCCGTAGGCCTGATCTTAAGGATGCCTTTAAAGCTTATCTGCAAGAACTTCTTAAAAACGAAAAATAAGGAGAGAGGACAGTGCGGGGATTCATAATTGGTGATGTAGTTGGTTCAGTTTATGCTTTTAAACCTATTAAAACAAAAAAGTTTGAGTTCTTTGACATTAATGGACATTTTACCGATGATACGGTGTTGGCGGCAGGAGTTAATAATGTGCTGAAGGCCTATTACGCGTCAGGTAAAACGTTGGATTTTAAGGCAGCACTTCAGGAAGAACTGCTGCGTATCAGCTGGGAATATCAGGACAAAGACGACATAGCGTACAGTCGTTTTTTCAGCCAGTGGATGTTTGATGATGAACCTAAGCCTTATGGCAGTGCCGGTATTATTGCTGCGACCAGGTCTGTGCCGGTTGGTTTTATGGCAGAGAGTCTGGAAGAAGCCGAAGACCTGGGGGTTAAGCAAGCAGAGATTACTCATAACCATGCGGAAGGCCTGAAGGGTGCCAAATGCATGGCAGGTTGTGTTTTCTTGGCTAAATCAGGCAAGAGCAAGGAAGAAGTTTTGGCCTACGCCAAACAATATTATCCTTTTCAGTTTGACTATTTAGGCTTGCTTCAACAGTATAATTATATTCCTACTTGTCCTATGGCTATGGAGCCATCGATTTTCTGCTATGTGATTTCTAAAGATTTTGAAGATGCCATCCGCAATGTGATTGGCATTGGGGGAGCTGATTCCATGGCTGCCATTACTGGTGCCTTGGCCGAAGCAACTTACGGTGTGCCGGACAACTTAGCAGATCAGTTAGATGCTTACTTGGACGATGAAATAAAAGCAGCTTTTGATAAATAGAGCCACGGGGACGCGTCCGCTGTCCCACTTTTTCCAAACAAAACAAAAACAGCCATTGGGGGAAACCCCCAATGGCTGTTTTTAGTCTGGTCTATTTAATATCCTAATTGTTCTTTTAAGGTATTGTAATAAGCTACAGCAGAAGCATAGGATTGATTGTTGTTAGCAGAACTGCTGGTACTTGGTGTATAGGCTTGATAACTGTCTTTGTTTAAAACTGTATAGGATTTACCACCGTTAATGTCCTTGTTTTGTATACTATCAACGGTACCCGTATATACAGTATAGTTACCGGTGGTAGCATTGTAGCACATTACAGCAATTTTTGTACCTTTGTCTAAGCCGGAAATAGCAGTAGAACTAAAATATAAGGAATTACTACTTTTTATGTAGGACCAAGTTGTAGCACCCAAATTGTTTAAATAGATACCATTTTTCGCCAGATATGCATTAATGGCCGTTACTCTGTCACTACTACTACCGGCAGTTGAACCGGGAGCTGTACTATCGATTCTAGTACCCTTTGTTATTAATAAACTAACCATTTCATCTGTAATGGTTTTTGCATAGTCAGCAAAGGTCTTAGCAGTAGCATCACCGGTCAGATAATATTCTACCGGATGACCGCAGAACAAGGCGCGCTGGGTAGTAGCATCATAGGTGTATGCATCAGCGTTATAAGTGGCCGCATCATATGCCTTTTCTGTACCGGCGGTAGTAATTACAGTAAAATCACCTTTGGGAGGTGTGGGCACATTAGCAATTTCATTATCTGCCAATTGATCCAAAGAAGTTAAAGCAGTAGCACTGGTCGTATTATATATAGTAATAGCGCTGTCTAAGGTACGCAGATCGCCAACCACCTTGGAACCTCTGGCACTGGCCATGGAATCTGAGATGCGCATAATACCAAGCGCTGCCAATATACTTAGCACAGCAATAACAACAACTAATTCAATTAGGGTAAAACCATTTTTTTGTTTCTTCATGTCATCACCCCATTGTGGCACAAGCAGACAAAGATTACATAATTAACAAAAGCACTTAATTTACTTATTTAAACTCTACCACATAAAACATAATTTGTCAAAAATATGAAAAACTTTCACCGAATGAATCTGTTTCGCCATAACTAAAAATTATTGTTGCATTTTGTACAGATATACTATATAATGCAACATGTCAACTAAATATGCTCATCAAGAGTAGCGGAGGGAAATGGCCCTATGAAGCTACAGCAACCATTGGGAAACCAAACGGTGCTAAGTCCTGCAATGCAAATTGTAAGATGAGAGATAATTAAAATTATTGCTCTCATTGTGAGAGCATTTTTTATTTCTTAGAGCATATTTTTTAATTTCCAAAGGAGGAAAATATGAAAAAGTTATTTACATCTGAATCTGTAACTGAAGGCCATCCTGATAAGATTGCCGACCAAATCTCTGATGCAGTGCTGGATGCTATTTTGGCCAACGATCCTATGGCCAGAGTTGCCTGCGAGACTCTTGTAGCAACCGGACAAATTCACATTGTAGGTGAAATTAGTACTGATACTTACGTAGACATTCCTAAAATTGCCAGACAAACCGTGCTGGATATTGGCTATGATAGAGCTAAATATGGCTTTGATGGTTCTACCTGCGGCGTGCTGCTGTCCATTGACGAGCAATCTTCCGATATTGCCATGGGCGTAGATAAGTCTGCCGAAGCTAAGGGCGGCGAAGCTGCCAGCGACGACCAAATAGGTGCCGGTGACCAAGGCATGATGTTTGGTTATGCTTCTGATGAAACCAAGGAATATATGCCTATGCCTATTGCCCTTAGCTCACAATCTGACCAGACAATTAACCAAGGTACGTAAGGATGGCACCTTGCCTTACCTTCGTCCGGATGGCAAGAGCCAGGTTACCATTGAATACGAAGATGGCGTACCTAAGAGAATTGATACTGTAGTTGTTTCTTCTCAGCACAAGGACATGGACATTGAAATCTTGAGAAAAGATATTAAGGAAAAAGTAATTTTGCCTGTGCTTCCTTCCAGAATGCTGGATGAAAATACCAAGTATTATATTAATCCTACCGGTCGTTTTGTTATCGGTGGACCGCAAGGTGACTCCGGACTTACCGGCAGAAAAATCATCGTAGATACCTACGGTGGTATGGCTCGCCATGGCGGCGGAGCATTCTCCGGCAAGGATCCCACTAAGGTAGATAGAAGTGCTTCCTATGCTGCCCGTTACGTAGCTAAGAACATTGTTGCAGCAGGCCTGGCACATCGTTGCGAAATTCAGTTGGCTTATGCCATTGGCGTAGCTAAACCAATTTCCATTTCTGTAGATACCTTTGGTACCAGCGCTTTAACCGAAGAGCAATTGATTAAACTAATCAACGATAACTTCGTTCTTAACTCCTGCCGGTATATCAAGACCTTGAACTTTACGTCGTCCTATCTACAAGCAAACTGCTGTGTATGGACACTTTGGCAGAACTGATGTAGGACCTTGCCCTTGGGAACACCTTGGACAAGGTAGAAGTATTGAAGAAAGAAGCAGAGAAATTATTGAAATAAATGTAGTATAATATATGCGCAGTTTATTGGTCAGATGGTGATAGTTGCCTGAGACAATAAACCGCGCATTTTTAAAAGAAAAAATTTGGAACAAAGACTTACCACTGGGGACGGAGAAAAGTGGTAAATCCGCCTGACAAGGCGGAAAAAATTTACCACTTTTCTCCGTCCCCAGTGGTAAGTCCCAACTGGCGCAGAAAAGTGGGACAGTGGACGCGTCCCTTTGTCCCAAAAGTGGAGTATATATATATGAAATTTGCCCAAGTGGCAGTGAACCTGCCGGTGAAGAATATCTTTCAACTTTATACCTATGCAGTGCCTGACCAACTGGCCTTTTTAACGGCCGGCTGGCGTGTTCTTGTGCCTTTTGGCAAACAGCTGCTGGAAGGTTTTGTCATTGAGGAAAGTGTTGCGCCGGAGACAACTGCAGAAATCAAGGACATTGTTGATGTGCTAGGTACGGAGCCTTGGTTTGATGAAGAAATGTTGACTACGGCTCGTTGGCTGGCCAAGTATTATATGTGTAGCTTGGCAGAAGCACTGCGACTTTTTATTCCAGGCAAGAAAACGGTAGTTACGCAATGTCGATATGCTGCCATAGAACTGCCGGAGGCGGAGCTTACCTTGGACGAGCAGCAGCTGCATACGCTGTTACTATTGAAGGGACCTATGCTACGCAAGGACATTGTGATCTTGGAAAAAGGTGCAACCGCGCTACAAGGCCTGATTTTGAAAAAAGCTGTAGCCTTAGATTACGAGATTAAATATAAGCTAAAAAATAAATGGACCAGAACCTTTGCCATTACTCCTAAGGGTGTGGGAGCTCTGGACAATTTAAATAAAAGACAGAAGGCACAAAATGCTGCCTTGGAGTTATTGCAAAACGGCAAGACCTTGACCATAGAGGAACTGAAGGCGCAGGGTGTTAGTGCAACGACCTTGCATATTTTGGTGGAGAAGGATTGGGTGCAGGAAGGTAAGCAAAGGCTGCTAAGAGACAGCTATGCCCAGCATACCCAGCGCAAAGAAATTCTTAATTTGACCGATGAGCAGAAGCAGGCCATCAATGCTGTCCATACTGCCATGACAGCTAAGGAGCATAAAACTTTTTTGCTGCAGGGCATTACCGGCAGTGGCAAAACTGAGGTTTATCTGCGTTTAACCAATTTAGCTTTGCAGGAAGATAAGCAGGTGTTAGTGCTAGTGCCGGAAATAGCTTTGACAGGCCAGATTGTAGATCGGTTTAAGGCTTGGTTTGGCAAGGATGTTACTGTGGTACACAGCAAATTATCTACCGGAGAGCGCAGCGATGTATGGCAGAAGATGCGTTCAGGACAGGCCAAAGTACTGATTGGCGTACGGTCTGCCATTTTTTCACCTTTTCATGATTTAGGTCTCATCATTTTGGATGAGGAACATGAATATACCTACAAGCAAGAAGAAAGGCCCAACTATCACGCTCGTAAGATTGCTGATTTTCGGGCTGGCTTAAGCAAGGTGCCGGTGGTGTTAGGCAGTGCTACTCCTGATTTGGAGTCTTATTATTATGCCAAGGCAGGAGTTTATGAGCACTTGCTTTTAACTAAGCGTCCCATGGAGGGCAGTCATTTGCCTCAGGTAGAGATTGTGGATATGAGAGCAGAGCTGAAGCAGGGCAACAAGTCGGTACTGTCCGGCAAATTGCAGCAGGCTCTTTTAGAAACAGCCCAGGCAGGGGAGAAGTCCATTGTACTGCTCAACCGCAGAGGCTATTCCACCTTCGTCATGTGCCGTGATTGTGGTGCTACCTTAACCTGTCCTAACTGTGCTGTGTCCTTGGTGTACCATGCTAAGGAAAAACATATGAGCTGTCACTATTGTGGACACACGGAAAAGATTCCGGATGAATGTCCTGTTTGTCATAGCAGGCGGATTAGGTTTTTTGGTACCGGTACAGAAAAAGCTGAGACAGAAATTTCTGCTTTAAGTAAAGAAATAAGGCCTATTCGTATGGATCAGGATTCAACCATGGGCAAATTTGCTCATGAAGATATTTTGCAGGAATTCATTCAGGGCAAGGCCAATGTGCTCTTAGGCACCCAGATGGTAGCCAAGGGCCATGACATTCCCAATGTTACTTTAGTAGGTGTTTTGTCCGCTGATTCTCAGTTGAACCTACCGGACTTTCGTAGCGGAGAAAGAACCTTTGCTCTCTTAACTCAGGCTGCCGGACGGGCAGGACGGGGCACTAAGCCGGGCCGGGTAATCTTCCAGGCCTACGAAGCAGATAGTCCCATCTTGGCTTTGGCGGCAACCCAGGACTATGACAATTTTGCCAAGTCGGAGCTGGAAGCTCGCCAGGAATTAGGCTATCCGCCTTTTGTGGATTTGCTGAAAATCACAGTGCTTCACAAGGACCAAGAGCAGGCACTGGCTACAGCTCAGAAGCTGGTGAACTTCCTGGAAGGTCACTTGCTACTGACTAAGGACAAGGCTACTCAGGTAATGGGACCATTCCCTGCCATTGTAGCTATGGTTAACCATATTTATCGGATTAACATTCTAGTGAAAAGCAAAAATCTGCAGGCTATTAAGGATTTGCTTTGGCAATCGGAATTTAAGTCTATGGCCAATGTATATTTTGATGTGGATCCGGTTAATGTCATTTAAAACTAGAAATGCTCAAAAGGGGCAAACTTACTCAAGTTTGTAACTTTTTGAGCATTTTATGCTATAATAAAGGTTACTAATATATATACGTAATATAGAGGAAAAAGGAGATCTGGAAATGGCGTTGATGGAAATATTGGTAGCGGGAGCACCTCTTTTGAGACAACAAGCTAAGAAGGTGACTCGTTTCGATAAGAAATTAGGCAAACTATTAACTAACATGGCAGAAACCATGTACAAAGCAGAAGGCTGTGGTCTGGCTGCACCTCAGGTAGGAATTTCCAAGCGGGCCATTGTCATTGATGCTTTTGACGACCAGGGTATTCGGGAATTCATTAATCCTGAATTTATTAGCAAGGAAGGCAAATGCGTTAATCCGGAAGGCTGTCTCAGCGTACCTGATTACGAAGGAGAAGTGGAAAGAGCCACCAAGGTCACCATTAAGTATCAGGACCGTAAGGGCGAAGTACATATGCTGGAAGCAGAGGGCCTTTTGGCCATGGCCATTCAACATGAATATGATCACTTGGAAGGCATCCTGTTTATTGATAAGGCTTTAACTTTAGTACCAAAACCTAAGGATGAGGAAGGACAAGCATAATGCGTATTCTTTTTATGGGTACACCCAACTTTGCCGTAAACAGCCTGGCAGCTCTTTTAGCTGACAGCTCTTGTGAGGTAGTGGGAGTAGTAACTCAACCGGATAGGCCTAAAGGCAGGGGACACAAGCTGGTGCCCTCACCTGTGAAGGAATTTGCCTTGGCACATAACCTTACCGTCTTGCAACCTGAGAAGGTAAAAGAGCCCGCTGTAGTAGAACAGCTTGCTGCGTTACAACCGGAGCTGATTGTGGTGGCGGCCTTCGGACAATTCTTGCCGGAAACAATTTTGCATATGCCTAAGCATGGCTGCATTAATGTGCATGGTTCTCTTTTGCCCAGGCTAAGAGGCGCTGCACCTGTGCAGTATGCTATCTTGCAGGGCGATAAAGAAGCCGGCGTAACCATTATGAAAATGGCCAAGGGCATGGATACCGGCGATATGCTGGAAACAGTACGGGTTCCGATTGAGGCAGAGATGACCGGTGGGGAACTGATGGATGCTTTAGCAGTAGCGGGCGCTACTCTTTTGGTTAAGGTAGTACACGATATAGCAGCAGGCAAGGCTGTAGCCACTGCTCAAAAAGAAACAGAAGCAACCTATGCCACTCTTATTACCAAGGAAATGCAACAAATTGACTGGACTAAGAGTGCAGAGACAATACATAATCAGATCAGAGCCTTTAATCCTGCGCCAGGTTCTATTACCACCTTGCCTAACGGTAAGACCTTAAAGCTGTGGCAAAGCCGGGTGGTAACAGGCGACTGGTCCCAGGCTCAACCGGGCACTATTGTAGAAGCAGCTAAACAAGTGGTAGTATGTACCGGTGCAGGTTTCCTGGAGCTTATAGAAGTACAACCGGAATCTAAGAATAAAATGCCGGCAGCAGTGCTGGTTAATGGTAAATATGTTAAGCTAGGCGATATTTTAGGAAGTGGAGAATAGTTTGAATACCTTACGAATACGTCCCAAGAAAAGAATATTCATAGCCTTGGTGTCCTGTGCTACCTTGGCGGCAGCCTTTGTCTGCTATTGCATTTTCGAGCTGATGGCACCGGGCTTAAGTCAGGTGAATCATTATCTACCCTACATTGTAGGTGTTGTTGTGTTGCTGTTGATTCTCAGCTTGGCCATCGGTGTGTTTGGTATTGTGCTGGCGATTTTGGGAGTGCCCACCTTGAAGTTTTTCTACTACTGGGCTTGGCACGTCATCAACTTCTTGTTCCCTTTAGCTATCTTCATCGGCGGTTTGTTCCACATTCCCCGTGAGCAGATAGAGCAGTCTTTTATCGAGGTGAGCAACTATTTGGTTCGTCAACAGAAGGTAAAAGTAACTGCAGACAGGCTTTTGATTTTAACACCTCACTGTATCCAGCTGGACACCTGCACATTTAAGGTGACCAGGGATATTAATAATTGTCACCAATGCGGTCGGTGCGGAGTAGGTGATTTGTTAGCATTGTCCAAGAAGTATGGCTTGAAGGTAGCAATATCTACCGGCGGTACCTTGGCACGACAAGCTGTCAAAAAAGCTCGCCCCAAAGCCATTGTGGCAGTAGCCTGTGAAAGAGACTTGACCAGCGGCATTCAGGATGTATTTCCTTTGCCGGTACTGGGAGTTTTGAACGAAAGACCTAACGGACCTTGTTTTAATACCAGGGCCGATATGCATAAAGTTGAAGAAGCAATTTGTGCTTTCTTAACTGACGAGGAGATTCATGAACACGCAAACAATTAAACCACGTGCTTTAGCATTACAATTATTGAACAAAATATTTTTAGATGGCGCCTATGCCAATATTGCTTTGGCACAAGTGCTGGCAGAGGTTACATTGTCTGACCAGGACAGACGCTTTCTTACCGAGCTGGTCTATGGTACCGTGAAGGCGAAGGGTACCTTGGATTGGTATATAGCCAAAGTAGCTAACAAGGGCATGAAGAAAATAGATGGGTCGGTACTTAATGCTTTACGCTTAGGTGCCTTTCAAATTTTTTACCTGGATAAGGTACCTGCTTCTGCTGCTTGCAATGAGACGGTAGAATTGGTAAAGGGTTTTGGTCACGCCGGTATGGTGAATTTTACCAATGGTGTGATGCGTGCCTTGGCCAGGGACAAGGACAAGCTAACCTTCCCGCCCAGAGAAGTTAATGAACCATTGTGGGTAGCGCTGACTTATCAGCATCCCTTGTGGTTAGTGGAAAGATGGCATTACCGTTATGGTATGGCAGATGCTATTAAGATTTGTGAATTTGATAACAAGCAACCTAAATTTTCTTTTAGGGTTAATACTATTAAGACTTCCCGTAGCGGCTTGATGGCTAAAATGCAGGAAGCCGGCTACGATGTAGAGCCTTCCAAGTGGAGTAAGGATGGCTTAATTGGTACGAAGCTTGGTTCCAGTGCAGAGCTGATGAGAAAGTTCGGCAAGTGTATTTACATTCAGGACGAAAGCTCCATGCTGGTAGCAGCAATCTTAAATCCTCAGCCCGGTGAAACAGTCATAGATTTGTGCAGCGCTCCCGGTGGCAAGACTACGCATCTAGCCCAGAAGATGGCTAATCAGGGCAAAATCATTGCCAGCGATATTCACCAGCACAAATTAGAATTAATCAAAACCAATGTAAAGCGCTTAGGCGTCAACATTGTAGAGCCACATCTTCAGGATGCTACGGAACAGGTAGCAGAGTGGGTGGGCATAGCTGATCGAGTTTTGGTAGATGCACCCTGCTCAGGCTTGGGCGTTTTAGGCAGAAGGCCGGAAGCACGCTGGAGCAAGGAGGAAAAGAAGCTAAGCCAATTTCCTCCTTTGCAAAAGAAAATTTTGGCTAATGCAGCAACCTATGTGAAACAGGGCGGCTATTTAGTATACAGTACTTGCACCTTGGAGCAGGATGAAAATACCAGAGTGGTAGCAGCCTTTTTAAAGGACCATCCTGAGTTTGCCAAGGTAGGTTTTAAACATCCCTTAACAGGAGAAACAGTTGAAGAACTGCAGCTTTTGCCCCAGCGTGATGACATAGATGGATTTTATATTTGCTTAATGCAGAAGAAATAATGGAGTGACAAGATGTTACAAGAAATATTAGGGTTAACCTTAGAAGAACTGCAAACACAATTTGCTGACCTGGGCTTAAAAAGTTTCGGGCCAGACAAGTTTTTGAATGGCTCTATGCCAAGTCGGCAGTTAGTTTTGAGGAAATGACCAACCTGTCCAAAGAGGACAGAAGCAAGCTGGAAAATAATTACACCATCTTAACCTCTCAGGTAGAGGTTGCTCGGGAACTAAATTCTGAGGATGGTCTTACTGAGAAGGTACTGCTGAAGTTCCCCGATGGTGCGGCTGTAGAAACAGTGCTGATGCATCATGATTATGGCTATAGCATCTGCCTGTCTTCACAGGTAGGCTGCAATATGGGCTGTGCTTTCTGTGCCAGCGGTTTATTTGGTATGGAGAGAAATCTGACGGCAGGAGAAATTTTAGCTCAGCTGTATTATTTTCAGAGAAAGTTAAACGCAAAGGAAGCCCGCATCAGTCGCTTGGTTGTCATGGGCAGTGGCGAGCCTATGTTTAATCTGGATGCGGTGCTGAAGGCTTTAGATATTCTTCACAGTGATTTTGGTCAATGCATTGGTTATCGTAACATGACTATTTCTACTTGTGGTATTATTCCCGGCATTCAAAGACTGACAGCAGAGGGACGGACTATTAACCTGGCCATTTCTCTCCATGCTGCCAAGGAAGAGCTGCGGAATAACCTTATGCCTATTAATCGTAAATATGATTTTATAGATGTGATGGCTGCTGCTGATGCTTATGAAGCACAAAACGGCAGACAGGTCATGTACGAATACATCCTGTTGGCAGATATTAACGACAGCAAGGATGATGCTCACGTCTTGGCACGTATTTTAAGAGGCAGGGATTGCGTGGTAAATCTCATTCCCGCCAATCCGGTGCCAGAGAAGGGCTTTGCCAGACCTAGTGAGACAGTGGTCAATGATTTCTTTCAGGTTTTAAAGCAAGAAAAAATAAATGTAACAGTTCGTAAGGAAATGGGTAAGGACATTAATGCCGCTTGCGGACAACTAAGAGCGAATACCCTGAAGGAGGGTTAAAAGTGCAAACAGCAAGTAGAACTAATAGAGGCTTAGTACGCAAAAACAATGAAGACAGTATCTTAGTAAGATGCCCGGACTTGTTTGCCATAGCCGATGGCATGGGAGGCGAGCAAGCCGGCGAAGTTGCCAGCTCTTTGTCCGTTCATTACCTTAGCAAAGTTGATTTAAGTGGTGTTCAAGATGGAGAAATTCTTAAATATTTACGGGAGGTTATAGAAACCATCAATGCCAAGGTATGGCAGATGACGGTGGATAAGCCTGAGCTGAAAGGCATGGGCACGACTTTAACAGCTATTTATTTGAAGAAAGATAAGGGCTTTGTAGGACATGTAGGAGATAGTCGCATTTATCTGTGGCAGGAAGGTGTTTTGAAACAAGTTACCAGTGACCATAGCTATGTGGCTGAAATGGTAAGAAGGAAGAAACTGACTCCCAGTGAGGCAGAAAGCTCTGACCAAAAGCACATGATTCTCCGTGCCGTAGGAGCTACTCCCTTTGTAGAAGTAGATACCTTTGAGTTTCTGTTAGCAGGTTCTCAAAAAGTACTGCTGTGTTCTGATGGCTTATCTAATATGGTAGCAGAAGAAACAATTAGCAAGGTACTAGCAGGAAAAGATATAGAGGCTGCTGCTGATCAGCTTATGCAAGAGGCTTTAAAGGCTGGCGGCAAGGACAATATTTCCTTTATCATTATTGACCTGGAGGATTAATATGGAAGATAGAATCACGCTTAATGATCGCTATGAAATAATAGATAAAATCGGCGATGGTGGTATGGCAGAGGTCTTTCATGGCTACGATACCATTTTGCATCGTGACGTTACTATAAAGATATTACGTGACCAGTATTCACAGAATAAAACTTTGTGGCTCGTTTTAAGCAGGAGGCTTATGCTGCTGCCAGCCTAAATCATGCCAACATTGCCAGTGTTTATGATGTTGGTAATGAACATGGTATTCAATACATTGTGCTGGAATATATTCTGGGCCGCACCTTAAAAGAAATTATTGTGGAGCATGGTCCCTTAGATTATAAAACAGCAGTTAAATATGCTATTGGTGTAGCTTCTGCTTTAGCTCACGCTCATAGCAAGAACTTAGTGCACTGTGATGTAAAGTCCCAAAATATTTTGGTGGATACCAAGGGTATTCCTAAGATTACTGACTTTGGTATTGCCAAGGCAGTAGGACAATCCAACATTCAGGGCGAGGAAAAGGAAGTCATGGGTTCAGTGTATTACCTGGCACCGGAGCAAGCCTTGGGTCAGAAGGTAACACCTCAAGCCGATGTTTATTCCTTAGGCGTAGTTCTTTTGAAATGCTTACCGGTAATCTGCCCTTTAAGGGTGATACTCCGGAAGAGGTAGCCAGACAACATTTGGAATGCCAGACTCCCTCGGTATTGCAATATGATCCTAATGTTCCGCAGGCTCTGGATAATATCGTGGCCAAGGCTTTGGCTAAAAATCCTTTGCAACGGTATGGGTCAGCTCAGGAATTGGAACATGATTTAATTGATGCCGAGGATATGCTTTACGAATATGAAGATGCCGATACCAAGAGAGTAACTACTCCCTTGGAAGACAATAAGCATTATGCTGATGCGGCAGTAGGAGACGAGACTCAGGTGATAAGCAAAACTGCCATCATTAAGAGCTTGAACAATACTGCTCCGCAAAAGGACACAACCAGTCTCACAAGAGCCATACTAAACGATATGTAGCTCTTTTCCTAGGTGCACTTTTGATTATGCTGGGCTTTATTTATGGTGCCGTTCAATACAATAAGGACGCCATCATAGTGCCTGATTTGAAAGGGTAAGACTGTAGTACAAGCTGAAGAAATCTTAACCAAACTGAAACTAACTTATTCTTTGGCAGAAGAATATAATGCCGAAGTTAAATCCGGTCAGGTATGTCCGGCAAAATCCGGCAGCTAAGAGCAGGGTTAAAGAAGGACGTAAGATCCTAGTAGTAATCAGTAAGGGTGCCGAGCCAGGTATTGTACCTGATGTGACTAAGAAGAATCTGGGCGAAGCAACAGTAATGTTGCATAATGCTCAGCTGGAAGTTGGTAGCGTTACGGTGAAGTATGAAAAGTCAGCACCGCAAGGTTCTGTGCTGGCGCAGAGCACACCTCCTGGCACCAAGCTGAACCTTAACAGCAAGGTTAGATTTAACCGTGAACTATCAGTGATGGACAAACTGTAGTGCCTGGTCTGGCCGGCTTGTCCTTGGACGAGGCCAAGAGTACCTTAGCTTCTCTGGGTTTATCTTTGGGCCGTATCAATAAAGTTAACTCCAAGGAAAAGGCCAATACTATTTTGGATGCTGATTTGCAGGCAGGCAAGGTAGTAGAGAAGGGCACTTCTATTAATGTTAATGTTTCTATGGGTGAAGATAAGAAGAAACCTAAGGAAGACGAAAAAAACAAGGATGCTAATGCAACAAATCAACCGTCTACACAGGCTCCGGCTACCACTACTGCTGAGAAGACTGTAGAGTTCGTAGTGCCGGGTAGTAAGAGTAAGCATGCTGTGAAGCTTACCTTATCAGATGCCAGCAGCTCCCGGTTATTTATACCGGCAGCTTAGAGGGCGGTACCAGAGTAAGACAGACTGTTACTGCTGCCAGTGGTTCCAGTATTCAGTTCTATGTAGATGATAGATTAATGGAGGATAAAAGCTTTGATGATACAAAAGGGACGCATAATTAAAAACTACAATGGTTATTATTATGTGGAAACTGCAGATAAGACATTATTTACCTGCAAGGTAAAAGGAAAATTAAAACAAGAGCGTTTAGTCTTGTTACCGGAGACTTTGTGGAAATGGAAACCAGTGGTACGGAAGGTATGATTACCCAGGTATTGCCTAGGACCAATTTCCTGCAAAGGCCTTTGATGGCCAATGTAGACTTGGTGGTTATTGCTTTGCTTATGCTGATCCTGATTTAAGCTTTCTCATGCTGGATAAGCTTTTGGCCTTGGCTGAAAGTGCCGGCATTGAAGCCATTATTGTTTTAACAAAGAAGATTTATCTAACGATGCTCTAGTGCAGCAATGTCAGGAAATCTATGGCAAAATAGGTTATGAGGTTTATAATACCAATGCTACAGCAGGCATTGGTTTAGATAAGCTGAGAGAGCGCATCAAAGGCAAGATTTCTGTTTTTGCCGGACCTTCCGGAGTAGGAAAATCCACCTTGCTAAATGGTTTGGATCCTGACCTAAAATTAACTACCGGCCAGGTTTCCAAGAAAATCGGCAGAGGCAGGCATACTACCCGGTTTGCTCAACTCTTACCCTTTGAAGGTGGTTATATTGCTGATACTCCCGGCTTTAGCAATATCAATTTGGCAGAACTACCTATCGATGATTTAAGTGGCAGTTTTAGGGAGTTTGGTCCTTATGCTGTGCAATGTAAATTTACCGCTTGCACTCATAGCCACGAACCTGGCTGTGGCGTTAAGTCGGCTGTGGAGGCAGGCAAGATTGCTGCTTCCCGTTACAATTCTTATTTACGTATGTTAAGTGAAAATGTTAAGCCCAAAGAAAGGAACTTAAAAAAATGACACTTATTGCGCCTTCCATTTTATCTGCAGATTTTAGCAAGATGGCTCAGGAAATTGAAAAAATTGCTCAGGCAGGAGCAGATTGGGTTCACATTGATGTAATGGATGGAAATTTTGTTCCTAATCTTACCTTTGGTGCACCGGTGGTAAAGTGCTTGAGACCAACTACTAAATTGTTCTTTGATTGTCACTTGATGGTAGAGCATCCGGAAACTTATATAGATGATTTTGCCAAGGCAGGAGCTGACATGATTGTAGTGCATGTAGAGGCCTGCAAACATTTGCATAGGGTGATAGAGCAAATTCATGCTAAAGGTATTAAGGCAGGGGTTGCTGTTAATCCGGCTACTTCTTTAGATACAGTAACGGAGATCTTGCCTTATGTAGACATGGTGCTTTTGATGAGTGTGAACCCTGGCTTTAGTGGTCAAAAATTCATTCCCACCGTGGTTGATAAAATTGCCAGACTGAAGGCTATGCTGCCTAAAACAGAACATCATGTTCTGCTTGAGGTGGATGGTGGTGTTAATGCAACAACAGCTGAGCAGGTAGTGGCTGCCGGTGCAGATGTGCTGGTAGCAGGTTCTTTTGTATTTGGTGCTAAGGATGTGGCGCAAGCTATTGCCACACTAAAGAGGTCAGGAATAAGTAATGTTTAGAAAAATTAAGAATTATACCATTACACATACTCACAAACGTGTAGCAGCAGTGTTCTTCGGAATTTTAGCGGCTTGTGTAGCAACATTTTATATTTTAAGCTACATCGCCAGTGTCCATGCTGCCACCATTTTTAATATCATGATGGCCAAACAGAAAGTTTTGCGTGGCGAAATTACCGTGCAGAGATTAAGCGCTAACATCCATGGTAAGGTAACCTTTGAAAACCTGCATTGGAAGGATGATGAAGGCAACAACGATATCGTCATTCCGGAAGGTTCTTTTAGGGTAAGGCCCTGGGATGTTATTACCAAAAACATTAATACCCACACTGTGGAAGAATTAACCCTGGTTAATCCTGTCATTGTGCTTAGCTTTGATGATCATATGCACATTCAAGGTTTTGATACCAGAAAAGAAGCAGATAAGAAGCCTCCCGATCCTAAAAATAAGGGCAAAAAGCCACCTAATCTGAGAATGAAGGATATTGATTGTAAGCTTATTTTGAGTAACGCTACCATTAAGGCTTATTACAAAACCAGGATATTCCTCTTAAATGAAGTGGAGGCAAATTTCAGATACAAGAGCAATGAACAAATAGTTGTTAACCTGGTTACCGGTGAATTTGGCGGTGTGCTGGTAGGTGACGGTGTAAGCTGTAGAGGTACTATAGATCTGAAGACTCCTGACCAAAACTGTAATCTGAACTTTTCCACTAAGGCACTGGATCCTTCTTCTTTGGGTACAGGACTTAATATTAAGGACAAGGTCACTACAATTGCCCATATCTCCGGGCCTCTGGCCGGACCTCTTATTGAAGGCAAGCTTCAGATGGAACAACTAAGAATACCTGGGCTGGTCTTTAGTAATCTTACCGGTGACTATAAATATGAGGACGGCGTAATTTCTGCTGATAATGTTCAGGCTAAGGTTTTTGGTGGTACCTGTGATGCCAAAGGTAATTTCAATATTGATACGAAAGCCTATGACGTAGACGTGCTGGGCCATGATTTGCAAGGCGGGATAGCAGCTCATACCTTAAAGCTCAACTGCGAAGTAGAGCTGGACTTAAAAATGCGCTGCAATGGCGATAACAAATCTACTGCTACCTATGGATCTTTTACCTCCGGTAAGGGTACTTATTCCATGGTGCAGTTTGATAGTATTTCCGGTAAGTTCCATAACCAGTTCAATACCCTGGTGTTTACTGACGTGGAAATCGATACTCCCTTTGGGGATGTTACGAGTCCTAGGTTTACCATCGTGAAGGGTAAGCTACATTTGGATGATGTTTACGTAGGAAATAAAGATACAGGACAAAAGAGGCAGCTAACCGTTGTTAAAAAGCATGTCTAACACATATTGCATTGTAGAGGATATGTGTTATAATAAATGTTGTTACAATTGAATAAAATTTCTTTATTTGTCTTTGGGGCGGGGTGCAAATCCCTACCGGCGGTATAGTCCGCGAGCTTTGGCATGAACCGGTGTAATTCCGATACCGACAGTATAGTCTGGATGAGAAAAGACAGTAAGGCGTATTTGTGTTTGCTATGCCGTACTATTACCCAAGGTGATGGTACGGTTTTTTTATTGTAGGGAAGGTGGTTATTTGAAAGATAAAGAATATATGGCCATAGCCCTGGCACAGGCGGAACTGGCCAGAGGAAAGACAAGTCCTAATCCTTTGGTGGGTTGTGTACTTGTTAAACGCTGCCGGCGAAATCGTAGGCAAGGGTTACCATCATAAAGCAGGCCAGCCTCATGCCGAGGTTAATGCTCTGGCAGATGCCGGCGAGAGGTCCAGAGGCGCTACTGCCTATGTAAACCTTGGAGCCGTGTTCTCATTATGGTAGGACAGGACCTTGTTGCGAGGCCTTAATTAAAGCAGGTGTTAAAAAAGTAGTGGCGGCAGCCAACGATCCTAATCCCAAGGTAGCAGGCAAAGGCTTTGCCCGCTTACGGGAGGCCGGGGTGAGGTAGAGCAAGGACTTCTGGAAAAAGACGCCTTACGGCAAACGAAGTATTCATGCATTGGATGACTACAGGGAAAGCCTTCGTAGCTTTGAAATATGCTATGACCTTATGATGGCAAGATTGCTACTGCTACCGGAGATTCCAAATGGATTACCGGTGTAGAGGCCAGAAGCAAGGGTCATTACTTACGTAGTATTATGATGGCATTGTGGTAGGTAAGAACACGGTGCTGAAGGATGATCCGGCTTTAACTTGTCGGCTGGTAGAAGGCAAAAATTCCTATACGCATAGTTTTGGATTCCAAGCTAAGCTTACCAACTACTTGTCAGGTGTTCACCGACAAAGCAGCACCTACGATTTTAGTAGTGGGTGCAGAGGTTGCCAAAGACAAGCAGGAAGCTTTTACTCAGGCAACCGGCGTGCCGAGTTCTGCCGGTACCAACTAAGGCAGGGCGAATAGATATTACGGCACTGCTGACAATCCTAGGCAAGGAAACATAACCAGTGTTTTAGTAGAAGGTGGCAGTCAGGGTCCATGGTGCTTTTGTGGATGCAGGAGAAGTAAACAGAATTTATGCTTTCTTAGCGCCCAAGATCATTGGCGGCACTCAGAGTATTACACCGGTAGGCGGCCGGGGACAGGAATTCATTAAACAAGGACTTCAGCTAACTGAGATGGAATGCATTCGCTTAGGCGAGGACTTGATGGTTAGCGGCGTAGTAAAGGAGGGAGAGTAATGTTTACAGGCTTAATTGCAGAATTAGGTAAGGTGGAAAATCTGAAGAAAGAAAATAATTCTTATAGATTAACCATTCAAGCCGATAAAATTACTCCGCTTCTTAAATTAGGTGAAAGCGTTTGCTGTAATGGTGCTTGTCTTACCGTTACCAAGTTTACCAAGAATACTTTTACCGTAGATGTAATGCCGGAAACAGCCAGAAGAACCACTATTGGTAGTTTGCAAAACGGTAGCAGGATTAATTTGGAAAGAACCCTGCATTTAACAGATGGCTTGGACGGGCATATCGTCAGCGGTCATATTGATGGAGTAGGAACCATTAGCAAAATCGTGCAGGAAGGCATTGCCAAAGTAGTAACTGTTAGTGCAGCTCCGGAGCTCTTGCATTACGTAGTAGAAAAAGGCTCCATTGCCATAGACGGCATCAGCCTGACGGTGGCACAGGTAACAAATAGTAGTTTTACAGTTTCCCTGATTCCCACTACGGTGAAGGATACCACTCTAGGGTTTAAAAAAGCAGGAGATAAGGTTAATCTGGAAACTGACATAATTGGTAAGTATGTGGAAAAGATGCTGAAGGGTGATACCTCAGGCGGCTTAACTAAAAAGAGCCTATTTGAAAATGGCTTTATATAGGAGGATAAAATGGACGAAAATTTTAAGTTTAACACAGTTGAGGAAGCAATAGCCGATTTCAAAGCCGGCAAAATGGTGCTAGTCACCGATGATGAAGACAGAGAAAACGAAGGTGACTTGATTCAAGCCGCTGAGTTTGTCAGCACCGAGAGCATTAACTTTATGGCAACCTATGCCAAAGGACTTATTTGTATGCCTTGCTCCGAAGAAATTGCCGATAAGCTGCAATTTGAACCTATGGTTGCCAACAATACTGATAACCACGAAACAGCTTTTACTGTTTCCATTGATCATGTAGAAACCAGCACCGGTATTTCTGCCGGCGACAGAGCCCTTACCATTAAGAAGTGCTCTGATGATAGTGCAAAGCCGGAAGACTTTAGACGCCCGGGACACGTATTCCCTCTGCGTAGCAGAAAAGGCGGCGTTATGCGTAGAACAGGCCACACCGAAACTACTACTGACCTGTGCAAATTAGCAGGTCTTAAGATGGTAGGCATCTGCTGCGAAATCATGAGCAAGGATGGCACCATGGCTCGTACTCCTGAGCTGATTGAATTTGCTAAGGAACACAAGTTGACCTTCATTACCGTAGCTTCCCTGGTAGCATATAGAAAGCAAAAAGAGAAAATGGTTCACAGGATTGCTAATGCTGCCCTGCCTAGCAAGTACGGCAATTTCCGTGCCATCGGTTTTGAAAATGATCTGGATGACAAATGCCATGTGGCTTTGGTAAAGGGTGATGTAGCCGGCAAGAAGAACGTTTTGGTCAGAGTACACAGCGAGTGCTTAACCGGTGATGCTTTTGGTTCCCTGCGTTGCGACTGTGGCGACCAATTGGCTACTGCTTTGCGGATGATTGAAAAAGAAGGCTGTGGCGTAGTGCTGTATATGCGTCAGGAAGGCAGAGGCATTGGCCTGGCTAACAAGCTGAGAGCTTATGAGCTGCAAGACCAAGGACTGGACACTGTAGATGCCAACATTAAATTAGGCTTCGCACCTGATTTAAGAGATTACGGTATTGGTGCTCAGATATTGTCTGACCTGGGCTTAACCAGCGTAAGATTAATTACCAATAACCCGGCTAAGCGTGCCGGCCTTTCCGGGTATGGCATTACCGTTACGGATACTGTGCCTATCATAGTAGGAGAGAATTGCTACAATCATAAATATCTGGTGACCAAGGAAGTTAGAATGGGTCACAAACTAAACGAAGTGGAGGGCAAGAAATAATGAAAATTTTAGAGGGCAAGTTATTAGCAAAAGGTATGAGGGTGGCTATAGTAGTAGCCAGATTTAATGAATTCATTACTACAAAATTATTGGGCGGTGCTGAGGATACTTTGCTCAGACATGGCTGTGAGGATACTAATATTACTGTGGTGTGGGTTCCCGGTGCTTTTGAAATTCCCTTTGCCGCTAAGAAACTGGCAGAGAGCAAAAAATATGATGCAATTATTTGTCTGGGTGCTGTCATTCGCGGTGCTACCAGTCATTATGATTATGTGTGCGCAGAAGTTTCCAAGGGTGTAGCTTTAGTTAACATGGAGACCGGTGTGCCTTGCGCATTTGGCGTATTAACTACCGAGAATATTGAACAAGCTGTGGAGAGAGCCGGTACCAAGGCAGGCAACAAGGGATCTGACGCAGCCGCTACCGCTATCGAAATGGTTAATCTAGCAAAACAATTATAAGGGGTCACTATGCAAGATATCTTAGTTAAAGCAACAGTTGAGGGCGTGCGTATTTACGCCGCTGTAACCACTAATTTAGTGCAAGAATTAAATGTTATTCATAACTGTGCACCTGTAGCTGCAGCTGCCTTAGGACGCGCTGCTACGGGAGCATTGCTTATGGCTGCTACCATGAAGGATGAAGAGAGAATCATCATCCGCTTTGAAGGCGATGGACCTTTGGGCAGAGTAATTGCCGATGCCAAGGGTAATACTGTGCGTGGTTATATCCAAAATCCTTTGGTTATTCTGCCTCCTAAAAACGGTAAGCTTGATGTAGGTGGCGGCATTGGCAAGGGGAATATCGTGGTAACAAGGTTTTTGCAAAACGCAGAACCATTTAATGGTTACTGCGAACTGAAAAATGGAGAAATTGCTATGGACATAGCTAACTATTTGTACCAGTCCGAGCAAACTCCCTCCACCGTAGCCTTAGGAGTGAAGGTGAATAAGGATACCTCTGTGCAGGTGGCTGGAGGCTATTTTGTGCAACCGATGCCTGATGCTAATGAGGAAGTCTTAAAGAAGCTGGAAAACAATATCGTGTCCATGCCTTATGTAACAGAATTGTTATCTGCAGGTTTTAGCCCTGTGCAGATCATGGAAAAGATTGGACAAGGCTTTAAGGTTAATGTTTTGGAAACCATTCCGGTATGCCAAAAATGCAACTGCAGCAAGGAGAAGGTAGGAGCCATGCTGATGGCTTTGCCGGACAAGGATTTTGCTACTTTGGCACAGGATGATGTTACTACCGTACATTGCGATTTCTGTAACAAGACCTATTATTTCAAGTGGGAAGAGCTCAATGCCATGAAAGCTGCAAAAGACAAGAAAAACTCTTGACTATACGAACAGATGTTTGTATAATGGGTTTATAGATAATTTAGCAAAGAAATTTGGAGGAATAATAGCATGGATATGGATAAGAGCAAAGCTCTTGATGCTGCGGTTAAACAAATTGAGAAGGACTTCGGCAAAGGGTCCATTATGAGAATGGGCGAAGCCGGAGCCAAAATGAATGTTGAGACTATTCCTACAGGAGCATTATCCTTGGATATTGCTTTAGGTGTAGGCGGTATTCCACGTGGTAGGGTTATTGAAATTTATGGACCTGAATCTTCCGGTAAAACTACAGTAGCTTTGCACATGATTGCTGAAGCGCAGAAAATGGGTGGCTATGCAGCCTTCATTGATGCCGAGCATGCCCTGGATCCTGAATATGCTAAGCATTTGGGCGTAGATGTTGATAATCTGTTGATTTCCCAGCCTGATACCGGCGAGCAAGCCTTAGAGATTTGCGATGCCTTGGGTAACGCAGCGGCGCTATCGACATTATTGTCATCGACTCCGTAGCAGCTTTGGTTCTAAAGCTGAAATTGAAGGCGAGATGGGTGATTCCCATGTAGGCCTGCAAGCTCGCTTAATGAGCCAGGCACTACGTAAATTAACCGGTATTATTTCTAAGTCCAAGACCTGTACCGTGTTCATCAATCAGATTCGTGAAAAAGTTGGTATTATGTTTGGCATCCGGAGGTTACCACCGGTGGTCGTGCCTTGAAGTTCTATTCACTATCCGTTTGGATGTACGTAGAATTGAAACCTTGAAAAACGGCAACGAGATGATGGTAACAGAACTCGTGTAAAAGTCGTAAAGAACAGATTGCTCCACCTTTTAAACAAGCAGAGTTTGATATCATGTATGGCAAGGGCATTTCCAACTCCGGCTGTCTGGTGGATCTGGGTGCTGAGTACAACATCATCGACAAGAGTGGTGCCTGGTATTCCTACAATGACGAGCGCATTGGCCAGGGCAGAGAAAATGCCAAGGATTTCTTAGAGAAGAATCCGGACATTGCCAAGGAATGAAACTAAGATCAGAGCTATTGCTACCCGTGCTGCTGATAAAGGAGCTGACAAGGAAAAGACGTAGTTTGGGAGATGATAAAACAGCGGGGACTGAGAAGATGAGAAAAAGTAAGAGGAACGCCCTACTTATAGTGAAGCCCTTTCTTTGCTTTTGGAAAACGACAATTCGTGATTATAGTCAAAAAGAACTAGAGGGGAAGCTACCGAAGTAGCTTCCCTTGATGTCATATTAATAGACAGGTTATGGCGAAATTGGAATTTAAGTTTATAAAAGAGAGAAATACGCGAATTGGTCTATCGCACTGGGTCAGCAAGAAGTCCTACGGCCGTCTTCATCTGAAGCAATATCTGATGAAGAAAAAAGTGCGGGAAGATTACCAACAGAGTATTTTGAAGAATTTTACTCCGGCAGAGGAAACAGACAGGGCCAGAAGCTTTTTTAAAACTGCAGCTGCCTAAGCTGAAAATAAAATACAAGACTCAGGAAGAAAAGCTGCGGGGCGCGGTAGCCCGGGCTCTGGCTTCCGTGGTTTCGGCTCTGACATTGTGTGGAGCTGCATTGATAAGATGGTGAAGATTAGCTAGATTTACCATTGGGGACGGAGAAAAGTGGTAAATCCGCCTGCTAAGGCGGGAAAAATTTACCACTTTTCTCCGTCCCCAATGGTAAATCATCTCCTTGTCCCACATCTTTTGTACATATATTTGTAGGAAACATTGACACATTATGTAAAATACTATAAAATATTCCTATCCAATCGTGTTAATTTGGGAACAAGGCGACCATTGGTTGCCTTGTTTATTTCTGTGAGACTAAATACTTAAAATTTGAAACCATTTTATAGTAGAGGAGGTGAAAATTATAAATAGTACACTTATTATTATTATTGGCTGTGTTATAAGCGCAGTTGTAGGTTTTTTTGTACGTAAGAGCATAGCTGAAAGCAAGATTGGTTCAGCTGAAGAAACAGCTATACGCATTGTGCAAGAAGCAGAAAAAACCGGTGAAGCTAAGAAGAAAGAGGCTTTGTTAGAAGCCAAAGAAGAGATTCACCGCTTACGTTCTGAGATGGAAAAAGAGAACAAAGAAAGACGGGCTGAGTTAACAAAATCCGAGCGCCGCATTATCCAAAAGAGGAAAATGTGGACAGAAAGATGGAGTCCTACGAGAAGAAGGAAGAAAAAGCTGGTAGAACAATCCAACAAGCTACGGGAAGCCCAGGATAGTATTGACGAATTATATGCCAAAAAACTAGTGGAATTGGAGAGAGTTTCCGGTTTAACTAGCGAAGACGCTAAGAAGGAACTGTTGGAGAACTGTGAAGAACGATGTTCAACACGATACTGCCAAGCTGATTAAGGACTTAGAACAAAAAGCTAAGGACGAGGCTGACATGAGAGCAAAGGAAATTATTTCCACTGCTATTCAGCGTTGCGCCGCTGACCATGTGGCAGAAACAACAGTATCTGTAGTGGCCCTGCCTAATGATGAAATGAAGGGACGTATTATTGGCCGTGAAGGTCGTAATATTAGGACCTTTGGAAACATTGACAGGTATAGATTTAATTATTGATGATACTCCGGAGGCTGTTATTGTATCCGGGTTTGACCCTGTACGTAGAGAAATCGCACGTACTGCTTTGGAGAAGTTGATAAATGATGGCCGTATCCATCCTGCCCGCATTGAGGAAATGGTGGAGAAAGCCCAGAAAGAAATCGACCAGCGCATTAAAGAGGCCGGTGAGCAAGCTACTTTTGAAACCGGTGTGCATGGTGTTCATCCAGAGATTATTAAACTATTAGGCCGCTTAAGGTACAGAACAAGTTATGGCCAGAATGTGTTAAAGCATTCCGTAGAGGTTGCCAACTTGGCAGGCCTTATGGCTGCCGAGCTTGGTGTTGATGTTACCTTGGCAAAGCGTGCAGGTTTGTTGCACGATATTGGCAAAGCAGTTGATCATGAGATTGAAGGTTCCCACGTTGACTTGGGAGCTGAAGTGGCAAAACGTTATCACGAATCCGATGGCGTTATTAACGCTATCATGTCTCACCACGGAGATGTTGAAGCAAACTGTGTAGAAGCGGTTTTAGTTGCCGCAGCTGATGCAGTATCTGCTGCTCGTCCCGGTGCCCGTCGTGAAACCTTGGAGACTTATTTGAAGAGGTTAACCCGGTTGGAGGAAATTGCAGAATCCTTTGATGGCGTGGAGAAATGTTATGCTGTACAAGCAGGACGTGAAATCCGCATTATGGTTAAGCCTGAGAAGGTGGATGATGATGCTTCAATTATTTTGGCAAGAGATGTTGCCAAGAAAATTGAAGAAGACATGGAATATCCTGGCCAAATCAAAGTTGTCATTGTTCGTGAAACACGAGCAGTTGATTACGCCAAATAATCATAACAATAAAAGGCAAGTGCAGATAGGACCTTATGGTCCATCTGCACTTGTCTTTTATTGTTATGTCTTGGATTTACCACTGGGGACGGAGAAAAGTGGTAAATCTTTTTCGCCTTAGCAGGCGGATTTACCACTTTTCTCCGTCCCCAAGTGGTAAATTTTATTTGTTCTTAATTAATGAATCTTTTTCCTTGCCATTTCTCTCGAAAAGTTTTTTACTTTCTTCTTTCGCAACACTTGTTTGGCTGACAGAAGCATATTTAAGAGGACTTAAGACGGTGTCTATGGATAACCAGATGTCGTCTGTCTCAAAGCCTTTGCGCCAAGAGGCGATACCGGGCAAATCATATTTATATACTAGTTTTATTTTTTCTAGCAAAGAGGCAGCATCTTCTTGCCAGAAGCTATAAGTCTTGCCATACTTTTTGATATTCTACATAAAATTGGCCTTCGTTAGGCAGCCATACCGGTGTTACCTTTTGCTTCACGATGGTTTCTTCCATGGCTGGCATGGAGATGGTTCTGCCATTGGCATAAAGGCTTTGGCCTTGCGAGTCCCACAGCCTGGAATAAAGCGGCAGGCCAAGAATTAATTTCGTGGCTGGTACTTCATTGAGGGTTTGTTTCAATCCATCTGTAACCCAATTTAACGCTGCGGTAGAGCCTCTTTGGTGTTGACGAGGAGTGTGCTGATCATAAGCCATCAGCATGATGTAGTCCAGCTCTTTGGCCAGGGCTTTCCTGTCATAGCAGGCGGACCAGTAGGGAGTGTTGCTGGGCATGGTAATATCCATGGACAAGACTAGTTTCTTGGGCTTTAGGGTCGCAGCAAGTTCCTGCACCAAGTCGGTTAAGCCGTTTTTGTCTTCGTCAGCAATGTTTTCAAAATCAAAATTATAGCCATCAAATTTATATTTATCTGCTAGTTCCAGCAAATTATTTCTTAAATTTTCTCTGCCTAGAGGATTGTGAATAAGGGCGTGAGTCAGCTCAGGATTAAAGCTGTTGGTAATGAGAGGCCAAATCTTATAGCCTAAGGCATGCATGTTAGTAACGTAATCCTTGTTGGTAATCTTATTCCTAATTAGGCCATGGGCCCGTAGCAATATCAAACCAGCAGGGTGATATGACGTTGACGCCTACTACCTTGGGCAGACGGCTAAAGTCAGCCTCTGCGTCAGGAACGTCAGCCTGCCAGACCAGATTAATCTTCTCAGGGACAGTAGGAACAAGCTGGGGCTTTTTATGTTTGAAACCTACGGTAAGGGGTAAAATTAAAAGAAACACGGCCACCAAATAAGTTTTTTTCATCTGCAACCTCCACCAATTAATATTTTAAACTAAAAAGTGTTATAATAAAAGTAATTTCAGTGGAAGGAAGTGAAAAGATGTCTGTTTTAACCAGAGATGAAGCTTGGAAATTGGTAAACGAGTTTAATAAGGACAAATTTCATTTACATCATGCCCAGATTGTAGAGGGCTGCATGAGGTACTTTGCTAAATCACTAGGCTATGGCGCAGAGGAAGACTTCTGGGGCGTTGTGGGCCTATTACATGATTTGGATTTTGAAATGTATCCTGATCAGCATTGCAAGAAGGAAGCTGAAATCATGCGTTCCAGAGGCGTTGATGAGAAGATTATCCACGCTGTGGAAAGCCACGGCTATGGCTTGTGCGACGATGTAAAACCAGAGCACGAAATGGAGAAGATTTTGTTTGCCGTAGATGAATTGTCCGGCTTAATTGGAGCTGCTGCTTTGATGCGCCCCTCCAAGAGCGTACAGGATATGGAAGTAAAATCAGTGAAGAAGAAATTCAAGGACAAGCATTTTGCTGCCGGTTGTCATCGAGAAGTCATTCAACAGGGCGCTGATATGCTGGGCTGGGATTTGGACAAACTGATTGGTGAGACGATTTTGGCAATGCGTACTTGCGAGATACCTATGTAAGTACAAAAAATAATAGAGGAGTGAGTTTTGATGAACAAGAAATTAGCGATCTTAGGTTTAGCGGTAATGATGACAGTAGCTACAGTAGTACATGCAGCACCGATTGACGATTTGAATGCCTCCGTGCAAAAATACCAAAATCCTACCGGTACTTATCAATTGCATATGACCATTCCTTTTGAAAATGTAGATACCATGAATACCGATTCTACTATCGATATTCAAGCCAGCCCTTATTGTGCCAGAGTAAAGAACGTGGTAAGCATGGGCAAGCAAGCTCCTGATACCAGCTGGGTTTATGAGGAGCAGGTTGGCAATCAGATGAAGACCTATACTCAAGAAACCTTGCATAAGGGTGATAAGAACAAGAGCTGGGTTTATGAATTAACCGATATTAAACCGGGCGAAACCATTATGAACGCTGTTGATCCTAAATCTTTGTTTGCTTCTGTTAAAAACAGCTACCTTGGTTGGCAGAACAGGCAACACCGAGCGAGTTAAAATAGCTTTTGATTGCGAGAAATTATTTAGCAACTGGGGCATGAAACATACCTTGAAGGAATCTGCTTCTGATCCTCAAACTGATGCCGATTTTGAAAAAGAGTTTGAAAAACTTCGTAAATCAGGTACCTTGGATGGTGAAGCTGTTATTACTAACGGTGTGTTGACTCATATTGATGCCGATATTACTAAACCTGTTGACGCTTTCACCAATGTTATTAAAAAGGGTGTTAGCCGCAAGACTCATACTGGTTTCATGGGCAACTGGATTTTGGGCATGATTTTAAGAACTGGTAAATCTACCTTGAACCTTGACCTTAAACCTTTACAAGGCTATGTAAGCATTCCTGCTGAAGTAAAGAACGCTGCTGTTCCTAAACCGGAAACAACAACCAAGAAATAAGCTAAAAATAAGCTAAAAATCCCTAACCAAGCTGGTTAGGGATTTTTTTGCGTGTGACAAAGGGACGCGTCCCTTTGTCACACTTTTTTCCTGCTTTTTGGTGTATAATTAAGGAAACAAATAATGAAGGAGTGAGCGTATGGGTAAGCTGGCTAAAGCAACTGAAATTATGTATCATACCGGTTTAAGCAGAAAGATGTTAAAGGGAGCTCGCTTTGCTTTGTTGCCAGGTGATCCGGGCAGAGTAGAATCAATTGCTGAAGGTGTGGGCCAATGTGAGCGTCTGGCTGTTCATAGAGAATATACCAGTTATTTATCCTACTTAAAGGATGAGCCTGTTTTGGTGTGTTCGACAGGCATGGGTGGTCCTTCTGTAGCTATTTGCATGGAAGAGTTGGCCCGTATTGGCATTACCCATTTTATCAGGGTAGGAACTACAGGTTCCATTCAGGATAAAATAGAACTGGGAGATTTGATTGTGGTGAAGGGTGCAGTAAGGCTGGAAGGAACTTCCACTCATTACGCACCTATCAATTTCCCTGCCATAGCTACCTTAAAGGTAACCAATGCTTTAGCTGCAGCTGCGGAAAAGAAAAAATATAGATACCATATTGGCATTTGTATTTCTTCCGATACCTTCTGGCCTGGTCAGGAGCGATATGACAGCTTTACCGGTTATGTGCCCAAAGCCTTCCGTGGCACCTTGCAGGAGTGGCAGCAGCTAGGTGCTACCAACTATGAGATGGAAGCGGCAACCTTGTTTATCGTGGCTCAAAGCTTTGGCCTGTCTGCAGGCTGCATCTGTGTAGCGGTGGCCAAGAGAACGGATAGTGAGAAGGTAGCTTCCCAAACTATTTACATGGGCGCTTTGCCGAAGATGATTTCTACGGTGAAGGAAGCTTTGTTGATGTTAATTGACAAGTAGGAGGTGCGCCATGGCACGTGGAATAATTTTATTACTAGATTCGTTTGGTATAGGATACGCAGAGGATGCAGCAAAATTCCAGGATGCAGGTGCAGATACGTTGGGAGACATCGTGAGGTGGTGTGCTGCTAATCGTAAGGAAAATGGTCAAAGCAAACCATTGGCTTTGCCTAATATGGCTAAGCTTGGTTTAGGACTGGCTTCTGAAGCAAGTACGGGCAGAAAGCTGGTGCCTACTATTGGCGCGGCAGAACCTTTGCAGGGTGCCTATACCTATGCCAGAGAAATTTCCAGCGGCAAGGATACTTTAAGCGGACACTGGGAGATTACCGGTGTGCCGGTGATGTTTAACTGGGGCTATTTTCCTAATAAGCCTAAATGTTTTCCGGCTGAGCTGATGGAAAAATTAATTGAGCAGGGTAAGCTTCCCGGTGTACTGGGAGAAAAGCATGCTTCCGGCACGGAAATCATTAAAGAGCTGGGGGTTGAGCATTGCCAGACAGGCAAACCGATTGTGTATACTTCGGCGGACAGCGTTTTGCAAATTGCCGCTCACGAAAAATATTTTGGCTTGCAAAAATTATATGACTTGTGCGCTATTGCTTACGAGCTGGTAAAGCCTTATAAGATTGCCAGGGTCATTGCTCGTCCTTTCGTAGGTGAAACGCCGGCGGATTTTGTGCGTACCGGCAACAGGCACGATTATGCAGTGCCGGCTCCGGATAAGACTTTGCTGGATTATCTGACTGAGGCAGGTGGTAAGGTTTATGCCATTGGTAAGATTTCCGATATTTTTGCTCATCGGGGTATTTCCAAGGCTTATCATGCCACAGGTTTGGAAGAACTGTTTAATACCACCTTGCAGGCTGTGGACGAAGCAGGGGATAACAGCTTGATTTTTACTAATTTCGTGGATTTTGATTCCAGTTATGGTCATCGTCGTGATGTGGCAGGTTATGGCGCCGGGCTGGAATATATTGATAAACGGTTGCCTGAAATTTTAGGCAAATTACAAGACGGAGATTTGCTGTTAATTACAGCGGACCATGGTTGCGATCCTACTTGGCGTGGCAACGATCATACCAGAGAACACATTCCTGTCCTCTTTACGGGACACCGCATCGTGCCTGGTGCTTTAGAGCCCATGCCAACCTTCTCTGATATTGGACAAATCATGGCTAAGCATTTAAACTTGCAACTTAAGAATGGTACAGCACAGGAGGTAGAAAAATGAAAAAATTCCTAATGGCGTTTTTGTGTGCTAGTATGCTTTTGGTGCCAACCTTAACCCAGGCTATGGATAAGGCTCCTGCACCGGCCACTACACCTGCTCCTGCCACTAAGACTGCTCAGCCGGCAGCTACAACTAAGGAAACTCCCAGAGTGCAGCCTCAGCAGGTAGCTTTTATCGTACTGGATGGAACCGGAGAGGTTACGCCTGAAATGAAACGCAGGTGGATGTACGAAGTGAAAGATGTCTTCCGTTTGCCAGGCTATGCCTACTTAAAAGATAATAAAGGCTATGTGGCAGCTACTCAGCTGATCGGTGGTACTAATTATGCTACTGCTGATCTGCCCTCTGATGTGCTAAAGCAAATTGCTGATGAAGCAGGAGCTCAGATGGTAGCTCTTATGATTGTGCACCAGATGGATGAGTATATTATGCATGGCGGTATTTGGGGTTATGATGATGGGCCGGAAATGTATGTGCGTGTTTTAAGCTCAGCTGATTTGTATATGTACAGAAAAGATGCTGACTATATGAAGAAGTTAATTGTTCGTGATTCCGACTGGGCAGATATGGGAAACCAAACTCATCCCTACGAAATCATTGGTGAAGCAATGCACAAATTAGCCAAGAAGATGGACTACTAAGCTAAAAGTTACCAATGGGGACGAGTTCCCATTTGGGGAGGTCGAAAAGTGGTAACACCAAGTTAAAATGAATATATTACTTAATGAAATAAAATACTTACATTTTGCCGTAGGTATTTGCAAGGTTCTCAAAATATGCTAGAATGATGACAACAAAAGTTCATATGGTAAACTAGTCCTATAGTAGAACATAAGGAGTGTGCCTCATGTATACTAATAGTCCGGCGATTACCACAGCTTTATAAGAAAAAACCGTGCAGTCTTTTTTCAGGCAGAGCCTGATGTTAGACTGGACGGTTTTGTTGTGCTTAAAAGAATTAATCTGAATATTGATAGAGGAGTGTGTATTGTGACTAAAATAATTTTACCATTGCAGCAGCATGTAGGCAGACCTTGTAAGCCTATTGTGCAACAGGGCGAGAAAGTAAAACGTGGTCAGCTTTTAGCTATACCGGCAGGCTTAGGAGCCAATCTTCATGCCAGTTTCACCGGCAAAATTAGTGAAATAGCAGAAACTCATATTGCAATTGAAACTGAACAAGAAGAAAATCTTACCACCTATTTACCTTTGCCTAAAAATCTTAATAAGCTGGAAACTATTGCTTCTGCCGGCATTGTAGGCGCAGGGGGAGCAGGGTTTCCTACTGCTGTAAAATTAAGCAGGCAACTGCCACAGGGAGTTTTTATTGCCAATGGTGCTGAATGTGAGGCTCTGTTTGGCCACAATGTTCGACTGATGCAAGAAGAGGCAGCAAAATTAGTCAGAGGAATTAAATACTGTATGGAAATTACCAAGGCGCCACGTGGCTTTATAGCGCTTAAAGAAAAACATAAGGACCAGGTTAAGGCGCTTCAAAAGCTGGTGGCTCAAGAAAATAATCTTGAGCTTTTCTTTTTGCCTGATTTATACCCGGAGGGTGATGAAAGGGTATTGGTAAGAGAAATCCTAGGCATCGAACTGCAACCTGGTCAATTGCCAGGGGAAGTAAATGCCGTAATTAATAATGTAGAAACCATTAAACATATTGTAGAGGCCATTGAAGATGGCAAGCCTTTTATTGATAAGGATTTGACCATTGCCGGTCGCGTAGCAAAATCAGGATTGGTTCTATTTAATGTTCCCCTTGGAACACCTGTAGAACTTTTGCTTCATAAAGCAGGTGGGCTTATTGAGCCATCCGGAGAAATTATTCTAGGTGGACCGATGACAGGAAAGACCGGTAGTCTTACTTCACCCTTGCTAAAAACCATGGGTGGAGTACTGGTGGCTATGCCCTTTCCTCAGGAAAAAAGAAAAATGGGAATACTGGTTTGCGAGTGTGGTGGTTCTGAAGCAAGGCTGCAACAAATTGCTGTGGCAATGGGAGCAGAAGTAGTTGCCCAAAAACTATGTAAACGTATGGTTAAAGTGCAAGACAGATATAGATGTGACAAGCCAGGTGTATGTCCGGGTCAGGCCGGTGCCGTGCTGGAGCTGAAAAAAGCAAGGCGCACAAGTACTGCTGGTGGGAAGCTGTTCGCAGTGAACCAACACCCTGATGGGTGTAGCTCCTAGGCTAGGAGTGCCGGTTTATCATCATACGGATCATATATTGCGGGCTGCAGGTCATAGACTTTATCGCACTTTACCAACAGAAAAGGAGGAATGAGCGATGTCTATTACAGATGAAATGGCCCAAAAACACAAAAATGATCCAGCAATATTATGTTGCCGTACGGAAGTAGGAACTATTCTAAAAGCTAGTTATTTAGAGGATCCTGTTATTTTCCCGGATTTGGAGGAGTCAGGGCTTTTGACTATTCCCAAGGATGTATTAACCATTGGACAAGTGCTAGGTGGTAGGCTTTTAGCCACTGTTGATTCTCTGGTGCCTCTTACACCTGCTTTGGTAGAAAATTTTTCAATGCCGGAGAAAGACAGCTTAAGTCAAGAAGAGAACTTGCAAGTTAAAGCAGCAAGTCCCATATCTCCTAAGGGTATTGCAAACAGCTCCGGTAGTTCTAAACAGGTAAAAATCCATATTGCCAAGGTGAGAATATTACTTTGGAAATACCCTTTGTGATGCCTGTTGGTAGGCAAGGTGAGAATGAGCCTGTCACGATAATAAGCTCTTCGCCGTCAGGAACTGCTACTCAAAAGACTGAGACGGAGGCAGAGCCACGTAAGATTCATAGTGTTCGCCATGATCATTATCTTGTTAAGGAAGTTGTTTTTGGTGAGGAAACCAAGCTGGAAGGTACAACCCTTACCCTGCGGCAGATACCTGAAAACTTATGCAATGATTTACCTGATACCATGCAGCTGGTAGAGAAAATAGAAGTAAACATAATTACTCCTCAGCAGTATGGACAGTATAGCGATACCATTATGGATGTGCAGCCTATTGCTACCAAGGAAGCAGGAGAGGTAGGCGAGGGCGTTACCAGAGTTTTGGATGGTGTCATTTTTTTAGTGACAGGTATAGACCATAATGGAGTACAAGTTGGTGAATTCGGTTCCTGCGAGGGGGAACTAAACAGGAATATTATGTGGGGCAGGCCGGGAGCGCCTGATGAAGGAGAAATATTCATTAAGACAAAGGTTACCATTAAAGCCCATGCTAATATGGAGCGTCCCGGACCTTTGGCTGTACACAGAGCCTCTGACTATGTTTGTGAGGAAATACGGAGAGCTTTGCAAAAGGTAGATAACAAGCTTTGCATAAGGTCGGAGGAAATAACTCACTATAGAAGACCTGGCAAACCTAAAGTCTTAATTGTGAAAGAGATAATGGGGCAAGGAGCAATGCACGATAATTTATTGCTGCCGGTGGAACCGGTAGGAACGTTAGGTGCAAAGGCCAATGTGGACCTGGGTAATCTGCCTATTATGTTTTCTCCTACAGAAATACGGGACGGTGGCATACACGCTTTGACTTGTATAGGACCTGCGTCTAAGGAAACCTCCCGGCATTATTGGCGGGAACCATTGGTGAAACTGGCTATGGAAGATGACGAAATAGATCTAGTAGGCGTTATGCTGATAGGGTCTCCTCAGGCCAATACAGATAAATTCTATGTTTCCAAGAGACTGGGCATGGCTATAGAGACCATGGACATAGCTGGGGCTATTGTTACTACAGAGGGTTTTGGGAATAATCACGTAGATTTTGCTTCCCATATAGAGCAAATTGGCCAAAGGGGCATTAAGGTAGTAGGTGTTTCTTATAGCGCTGTACAAGGTGCCTTAGTTGTAGGTAATCAATATATGAACGCTATGTGTGATAACAATAAGTCTGCCCAAGGCATTGAAAATGAAATTCTGGCTAATAATACTTTGTGCCCAGAGGATGCCATCAGGCAGCTGGCTATGCTGAAAACCCTTATAGGCGGTGGAGCGATTAAGCCGGCAGAGCGGAAATGGAGTAATACTGTGAAACTGAATAACTTGAAAATTATTGAAGATAAATTAAATGAGAAGATTGCCACTGTTGCTAATGAACAGATTCTGCCTAAGAGCAAAAAGAGACAAGAAATTTATGAGGTAGAAGCATAAGATGAACGAAATGAAACTTAAATATATTTCTAGTGAAACCTTCTATCAAGGGCGTATCGTAGAAATACATGCCGGTAGTGTCATTATTGATTTACTTGGCAGGTTAGGGCAATTACGTTTGCCAAAACGCATGATTATTTCCCAAAACGATTTGCAGATTGGGCAGAAAGTCGGTCTGCTCATGACTTATCCGGAAGTATTACCGGAGGACAATTAAAGGAGGTAGGACAAATGAAATTAACAACTTTTAGTGGCTTACAATCAGAAATTTATGTGCCTATAACGCCCAAAGCCGTCTTTACTCAAGCAACCAAGGATTTAAAGAAGATGCGTATTGCCCTAGTATCAGCTTGTGGTGCTCATTTGAAAACAGATAAGCGTTTTAATCTGGCAGGCGATACTTCTTATCGCTGTATCCCTAATGAGGCTAACACCAGTGATTTAATGATTTCTCATGGTGGCTATGACAATACAGATGCCAATAAGGACATTAACTGCATGTTTCCTCTAGATCGGTTAAGGGAATTAGCACAAGAAGGTTTAATTAAGAGTTGTGCCCCTGTGCACTATACCTTCATGGGAGGAGGCGGCGACCAGGAGGCTTTTCAACATCAAACCGGACCGGAGATTGCCAAAAAATTATTAGAAGAACAAGTAGATGGTGTTATTTTAACAGCTGGGTGAGGCACCTGTCATAGAACTGCCGTGATTGTGCAGCGCGTAATCGAAGAAGCAGGTATCCCAACCGTTATCATTGCTGCTTTGCCTCCTGTTGTAAGGCAAAACGGCACTCCCAGAGCAGTGGCACCGCGAGTTCCGATGGGGGCTAATGCCGGAGAACCTAATAATAAGGCTATGCAACTAGGCATCGTAAAAAATGCATTGGATGCTATTAAGAGTATAACAACACCGGGACAGATACTTCCTCTGCCTTATGAATACATAGCTAAAATCTAAGCTGCTGTAAGGAAAATATATTTTAGAGGAAACAAGGAGAAAGTAACATGAAATTTTCAAGAATGATTGCAGCTGTTGATACCCATACTTTGGGCGAAGCAGCTAGGATTATTATAGGTGGCATACCAAAGTTTCCCGGCAAAACCATGGCTGAAAAGAAATTATATTTGGAAAGAGAAAATGATGATTTACGGCGTAGCTTAATGCATGAACCCCGTGGACATAATGATATGTTTGGGGCTTTCATCTGTGAGCCGGTTCATGATGAGGCTGACTACGGCATTATTTTTATGGATGGTGGTGGCTATCTGTCCATGTGCGGACATAATACCGTAGCAGCAATGACTGCGGCAGTGGAGTGCGGCTGGGTGAAGATACCAAAGGATGCTGAAAAAGTAAAGGTTATCCAGGATACTCCGGCTGGTTTAATAAAAGGACAGGTCTTAATCAAAGATGATAGGGTGCAATCTGTAGCTTTTGAAAATGTGCCATCTTTTTTGTATCAGGAGAATGTTGCTGTCCATGTTCCTAACTGCGGAAACTATCATGTAGATATTGCTTTTGGGGGAAATTTTTTTGCACTTTTGCCGGCTACCGAACTAGGCCTGGAAATTTTACCGGCCAATAAAGGCAAAATTACGGAAATTGCTTTGGAAATACGTAAGGCAATAAACCAGCAACTTCATATTCAACATCCGACTTTGCCGCATATGCAAACAGTTGATCTGGTAGAAATATATGGCCCGGCTAAAAGTTCCAAGGCCAATCTGCAGAATATAGTAATTTTTGGTGATGGGCAAACCGACCGGTCACCTTGTGGTACAGGAACCAGTGCTAAACTGGCAGCTCTTTATGCTAAGGGCAAGCTGGGAGTGGGAGATAGTTTTGTCTATGAAAGCATTATTGGTACAAGGTTTAAAGGAGAAATAGTTAAAACTGTTGATTTAAACGGATACAAGGCTATTATCCCACGCATCACAGGGTCAGCTTTTATCACTGGCTTTAATTCGTTTTTAGTTGATCCACATGACCCTCTCAAAGATGGCTTTTGCCTGAATTAGGGGGGAGATAGATGGTTAATTGTATATTGGGCTTTTTACTGCTTTTGACCCTTTATTATTCCTGGTATTTTGTACGTGATTTATATTCAACTAGAGGAGCGTGGGGCACAGGAAGCTGGCATATTAATTTTTTAATAGGCTGGATTACCAATTTCCTAGATACATTAGGTATTGGTAGTTTTGCTACGACAACAATGGCACTTAATGTAACCAAACAAATGCCTAATGATAAATTATTGCCCGGTACCTTGCTGGTAGCAGATACAATTCCTGTTATGCTGGAGGCATTTATCTTTATTGTGTCTGTGGAGGTAGAGAGTGTGACTCTGTGTGCCTTGCTCTTAGCTGCTATTAGTGGAGCCAAGCTTGGTGCCAAATTCGTACCACGGCTGCCGGAACGAAAAGTGCAGTTGTATTTAGGCTGTGCCTTATTAATTACGGCGGTTTTTATGGCAGGAAAACAATTAGGCCTTATGACCTTTTTGGGCACGGGCAATATGGCAGTAGAATTGACTGGCTGGAGATTGTTTGTAGGAATTATTGGAAACTTTGTTTTGGGGTGGACTTATGACAGTAGGATGTGGCTTGTATGCTCCATGTATGGCCATGGTATATTTATTGGGACTTAGCCCCAAAATTGCTTTTCCCGTCATGATGGGTTCTTGTGCGGCACTTATGCCTGTTGCTGCCACAGAATTTATTGTTGCAGGAGATTACGCTCGTAAAAATAGTGTTGCAATATTACTGGGCGGTATTGCAGGTGTTTATATTGCAGCAAAATATGTAATTGGTATGGATATAAACCTTCTCATTTGGCTAGTTATTTCAGTGGTTACTTACACTGGTTGCATTTATATCAAGAAAAGTAAAAAGAAAAACTAGACATAAAGAAGAATTTACCATTGGGGACGGAGAAAAGTGGTAAATGAAATTAAACTTTTTAGAGAGAAGAAGGGCTTGATGAAAATTCAAGCCTTTCTTTTTTTGTAAGCAAAAATTATTCAACGCTAGATATTAATATGTATACGAAAGACATATTAACAAAATATTGTAAAACGCATAGGCTCTTTGCTACAATGAAAAAAATAAAGCTGTAGCGAGGTATATGCAGTGGCAAGACAAAATAGAAAGATTAGTAGAACAAGATGTTATCATATTATGTTGCGAGGAAATAATAGAATGGATATTTTTTTAGACAATCGGGATAGGCTTTTCTTTTTAACACTCCTCAAAATAAACAAGGAACAGTCGGACTTTCAAATATATGCTTACTGTCTTATGGATAATCATATACACTTGGTTTTGCAAGAAAGTTCAGTGGCAAGTTCAGAGAACAATGTTTCCGCTATAATGAAAAGGTTAGGTGTTTCATATGTTAAGTACTTTAACAAAAAATATTCTCGGATAGGGACATTGTTTCAAGATAGATTTAAAAGCGAAAGTGTTGAAAATGACAGTTATTTGTTAGCCGTAATAAGATATGTATTATGTAATCCGTGCAAAGCTATGATAACTGATACACCCTGGAAATATCGGTGGAGTAGTGCTGGTGAATATTTAACTGGCTGTGGTGGGCTTACAGATGTTGCAACTGTTTTGCCAATGTTTAACGATGATATTGAATCGGTTAAAATGTTTATGGGCGATGCCATGAAACTAAATGAAGAAGAGTCGTTTTTAGAATTGGATAATAAGCAAGATGAAAAGGAAGCTAATTTGAAAGAGCAATGGAAGAGGCTAGGGTTCTTATCATTAGAAGAAAAATTAAAGATTTTATATTATGAAAAAGGGAATTCGTTAAGGATGTTGGAAAAAATAAGTGGACTTAGTCGATTTAAAATAAAAAGTCATTTGGATTTCAATCGATTTTTATAACTTTTTCCTACTACTAACAGCTTTATTACTTGTCATATTTTCAAAACACAGAAAGAGGCACCTAATGCTTGGCATTAGGTGCCTCTTTCTGTTGTTTTGCTCATTGTTACCTCAAAAAATTTACCACTTTTTGGATCTATATTAATAAAGTAGACACAAATACATGTTACTTGTTACAATAAATTACACACCCAAACGGAGGTAATATTATGGCTGACAAATCAACACGTTATGACGAAGAATTCAAAAAGTCTGTTGTGTCCCTGTTTAACAATGGTAAAACTCAGACGTCCCTGTGCAAGGAATACGGTATTTCCCAATCGGCCTTGGCCAAATGGATTAAACAGTATTCCACGGTTAAGACTGAAGATGGCGAAATTCTCTCCGCCAGACAGATTAAAGACCTGCAGAAACGCAACTCCCAGCTTGAAGAAGAAAATATCATACTAAAAAAGCGATTGCCATATTCACGCCACACTCAAAGAACGACTAGACGCCGTTCATAAGCTCAGATTCCAACACAACATCAAAATCCTGTGCAAAGTCCTGCGTGTAAACCGCAGTACATACTACAAGCACTTCCATTCTGCTCCGGCACCCCGAAGTCTGGAAAACCAGATCATTAAATCCTACATACTCCACATCTACGCTGACTACAAGAAAAGACTCGGTGCTTACAAGATTACATACGTATTGGAGCGTGATTATGGCATCAAAATCAGCGTTGGCAGAGTGTACCGCCTGATGAAAACCATGCAGCTACCACCAATGTCTTCCGTTAAGCCTTCTTTTGTTCGTGCTGCAGCAGACGAGGACGACTGCCCAAATCATTTAAAACAGCTCTTTACGCAAAAAGCTCCTAACCTTGCTTGGGTCAGCGACTTTACCTACATCAGAGCCGGTGGCAAATGGTATTACTTATGCATAATCATCGATCTTTTCTCAAGGAAAGTAATTTCTTGGCATCTTTCCGGCAAACCCGATGTAGACCTTGTCCTGAAAACATTTAAAAAAGCCTATGCAAAAAGGAATGCAACATTCGGCCTGATGTTCCACTCAGACCGTGGTTCCCAGTACACTGCATTTGCTTTCCGGCAGCTACTAGACTCTTTGAACGTCGTTCAGTCTTTCTCTAAAAAAGGCTACCCTTTTGACAACGCTGTATGTGAATCTTTCTTCAAATATCTGAAGAAAGAAGAAACTAACAGAAAGACATACCATACTTTTGAAGAATTGAAAAGCTCGATCTTTGAATATATAGAAGGCTACTACAATCCTAAGCGTCCTCATGGCGCCTTAGGCTACTTGACGCCCAATGAAGCTGAGGCTGCCTATGACAGCCAAATATCTTCTGCTTCTGCTTGATAACAAATTAGCTGAATTTGTGTCCACTTGCTTGACTATAGTGCATTTCTCCGTCCCCAATGGTAAATCATCTCATATTAATAAATTGTAAATCAATACCGTAGTCACCGTTTCTGAGCAGTTGGATAACGGCTTGTAAATCATCTTTCTTAGCTCCGGAAACGCGAACCTGGTTTTCTTGCTGTTGAGCAGAAACCTTTAGCTTGGATGCTTTGATTGCAGCAACGATTTGTTTAGCAACTTCTTTGGAAATACCTTGCTTTAGCTTAACAGGTTTGACGAACGGTGCCTTTGGCAGCGTCTTCAATCTTGCCGGGGTCCAGGCTGCGTAGGGAAAGGCCACGCTTAGCCATTCTTTGTCTTAGCATGTCCAGCATAGCACCTAGCTTGTATTCGTCTTCCGCAGCAAATTTCAAATCACCTTCCACTAATTCGATTTCTGCCACAGAACCGCGAAAGTCATAACGTTGAGAAATTTCTTTGCGGGTTTGGTTAAGGGCATTGTCTAATTCCTGCATATCGATTTGGGATACTACATCAAAAGAACTGTCTTTAGCCATTTTACTTCCTCCTTATTTGTCTACCTTTACGTTAACTTCGAATAATCTGTTCCAAGGAAATTCTACACTAAAATTGATATTTGTTAAATAGGGTTCATCAGCAATATATTTAGTAAATAATCTATTCGTACCACTTAAAACCTGATTGTAATATTTGCCCAAGTCGTATTTTAACTTAAAGTCATGTTTTTCGATTTCCAGGGCTACCCGGTAGCGAATGTTGGCTTGGTAGAGCCAGTCAGTCTAAATAACGAGTCTTTAATAAGCGGGTAATATCGCTAGGATGCATTTTTTTAGATAAAATCCCATGAGCTAAGGCAAAGCCGATGCTGTTATCAGCGGTGTTCCAACCGGAATAGGCTACAAAGCGGGGTAGAATCTTCGTTGACTTAATTCATACATGAAACCGTTATCATGCGCCATTAGCGTAGGAAATGTCTGCTAAGGCTACAGGCGTAGTTTTCGTTAAGGAAGCCAGCAGTTTAGCAAATTCTTTATTGGCTTCGTTGGCGTAAGGAGCATTCTCATCAGAGGTAGAGTCTAAGCACTTGCCATCATCAGGAGTGTTCACAGCCAAGACCAGATTGGCTTTATCACGATATTCAGTGGACACAGCGCCAATAGCGGCAATTTGCTTAGCTACGGAATTGGTTACTGTTTCGTCGGAATACAGTGGAATGGTTTCGCCACCCTTGCCGGGAGCATAGGTAACGAAAATCTTAGGCGTATTGCCTTCCATTTCGTTAATGGCACGGGTAAGCAGGACGATGCCCACTTGATCTACGCCGGGCATGATTTCAAAATGTTGTTTATTGATACCGCCGGCATAATGCTGCAAATGACGAGCTTCCATATGAGTCTGGGAAAGGGGAGCGTTGTCATCCTTGCCAATGGCCAAATAGTAAAAGGTTTTATCTTTACAAAGATCAATAAGTCTTTCGTTAGTTTTAAAGTTAATGGTTCTGCGCATTTTCCAGTCATGCAGCAAATCCTCGGGAATAAAGGAAAGCAGCTTGGCTTTTTCTGCAGCTTCCTTGCCGGAGAGAATAGCGGTATCTTCCTTTATCGTCTAACTGAGAAAGACGGAAGATGCTAGGACCGAAATAACGGTAATAGTCAGGCTCTACCTTGCCAATACTTTCTTTAGGAGTACGCATGATAGTGGAGAATGCGTAAATTCTAAGACCCGGGAAGCTGGTCTTTAAAGCTTGCATTCTTTCTATCTTATGTTTTAAGGAGCGTTCGGTAAGCCGGTGGGTACGAGAAGCAACCAATCCGCCGTAGTTTAGGCTGTCAGTAGAAATTACCGCTGCCTTGGCTTTGGGGGCGTTGGCTTCCAGCCATTTCCACAGACCATTGTTGTCGCCGCTGGTGCGGTTGTTGGCAATGAATTTAGCCGGAGGCACGTTAAGCTCATAGCCTGCCGCTTTGGCTGTTGCAGTAACATAGCCAAGGCAAACGGGACGGTTGTCCAGCGGTATATAAATTATTGGTTGGGCAGCTTGTGCTAAGCCGGTTAAGCTAGAGATAAGTAGTACGTTTAAAATGAAAATGTGTTTGAGTAGTGTGTTCATAGGCCTCTCCTTTGAATAAGCGTAACTATTATACACTATTTTGTAACTTTGTTCAAAATTACGACAGCACCTAGCCAGATATGATATAATTATATTTCCAAGTAATAGAGGAGAAAAACCATGAAATTTAAAATTAAAGCTCCCTTTGCCCCTGCCGGTGACCAACCGGAAGCCATTAAGGAATTGGTGCAAGGCGTGAAGGATAATTTACATACACAGGTTTTATTGGGTGCTACCGGCACCGGCAAAACTTATACCGTTGCCCAGGTAATTAATCAGGTGCAAAAGCCTACCTTGGTCATTGCCCATAATAAGACCTTAGCAGCTCAGCTGGCCAGCGAGCTGAAGGAATTTTTTCCGGATAATGCGGTGGAGTATTTTGTGTCCTACTATGATTATTATCAACCGGAGGCCTATATTCCTTCTACCGATACCTATATTGAGAAGGACTCTTCCATTAACGACGAAATCGATAAGCTGCGCCACTCTGCAACCAGTGCCTTGTGCGAGCGCAAGGACGTTATCATTGTAGCCAGTGTTTCCTGTATTTATGGTTTAGGTGCGCCACAGGACTACTATGATATGGTATTGTCTTTGCGAGTGGGCCAAAAGATGGACCGCCAGGATATTTTGCGTAAGCTGGTGGAAATTCAGTACAACCGTAATGATATTGCTTTCGAAAGAGGTACTTTTAGAGTACGTGGTGATGTCATAGAGGTAATTCCTGCCAGCTATACGGAAAAAGGTATTCGTATTGAACTTTTTGGCGACGAAGTAGATAGCATTACAGAAATAGATGCATTAACAGGCGAGGTCATTGATAAGCGTTCCCATGTAGCAATTTTCCCGGCTTCCCATTATGTTACCAGCAGGGAAAATCTGGAAAGAGCCATGGAGGACATTAAGGTAGAATTGGCAGAGCGCTTGGCGGTACTGAAAAAAGCAGGCAAGCTTTTGGAAGCAGAACGTCTGGAGCAAAGAACTAATTATGATCTGGAAATGATGGGAGAGCTAGGCTACTGCAGTGGCATTGAAAACTATTCCCGGCATTTAACAGCCAGACATCCGGGCGAGCCACCTTTTACTCTGGTAAATTATTTCCCCAAGGATTTCCTTACTGTCATTGACGAGTGTCACGTCACCCTGCCTCAAATCAGGGCTATGTTTGCCGGTGACCGGTCCAGAAAAAACATGCTGGTGGATTATGGTTTCAGATTACCCTCCGCCATTGATAATCGTCCTCTTACCTTTGACGAGTTTCAAAGCCAGAGAGGACAGGCTATCTATGTGTCTGCCACGCCCTCCGAGTATGAATTAAAGGAAGCAGACAAGGTTGTGGAGCAGATTATTCGTCCTACCGGTTTGTTAGATCCCCAAATTGAAGTAAGGCCTATTAAAGGGCAGATAGATGATTTGTTAGGTGAAATTCACAAGGTAACTGCCAAGGGTGAGCGCATTCTGGTGACCACCTTAACCAAGAAGATGGCAGAAGACCTGACGGATTACTTAACTAACGAAGGAGTGCGGGTGCGTTATTTGCATTCTGACATTGTGACCATTGAAAGAGCCGAAATCATTCATGACCTGAGGGCCGGCGAATTTGATGTGTTGGTAGGCATAAACTTGTTAAGAGAAGGCTTGGATTTACCGGAGGTTTCCTTGATTGCTATTTTGGATGCAGACAAGGAAGGCTTCCTGCGCAGCGATACTGCCATGATTCAAACTATTGGCAGAGCTGCCCGCAATGCCCATGGCCGGGTTATCATGTATGCGGATGTTATTACAGGCTCCATGCGGCGAGCCATTGACGAAACCAATCGGCGCCGGGAAAAACAGGAAGCTTATAATAAGGCTCATGGCATTACACCGAAGACCATCGAAAAGAAGGTTGTTGATTTAATCAAGCTGACTAAGATTGCAGAAGACGATACTACCTTGGATTATTCTGCCAAGAAGCTAAAGAAGTTGTCCAAGGCTTCCATAGCAAAGCAGACCAAGGATTTAGAAACGAAGATGAAAGCGGCTGCTAAGCAGCTAGACTTTGAAAGAGCAGCAGAATACAGAGATAAAATTATTCTGCTTAAAGGAGAATTAGGTAAGAGACATGGCGAACGAAGACAAACTCATAATTAAAGGTGCTAGACAGCACAATTTGAAAAATATAAATTTAGAAATTCCCAGAGATAAGCTGGTAGTAATTACCGGTTTATCAGGGTCAGGAAAATCTTCCCTGGCTTTTGATACAATTTATGCGGAAGGGCAGAGGCGCTATGTAGAGTCCCTGTCTTCCTATGCTCGTCAGTTCTTAGGGCAGATGGACAAGCCTGACCTGGACTACATTGAAGGACTAAGTCCGGCTATTTCCATTGATCAGAAAACTACCAGTCATAATCCTCGTTCTACCGTAGGTACGGTAACGGAGATTTATGACTATTTACGTTTGCTATTTGCTCGTATAGGCATTCCTCATTGCCCTAACTGTGGCAAGGTTATTGAAAAACAATCTGTAGAGCAAATTGCTGACAAGGTGAAGGCTTTACCGGAAGGTACTAAGTTCATGATTCTTGCTCCCCTGATTTGGGGTAGGAAGGGTGAACACAAGAATATTTTTGAGCAGGTAAAAAAAGCCGGTTATGTACGTGTGAAGGTGGATGGCAAGGTACAAACCCTGGATGAAGAAATAAAACTAGATAAGAAGAAAAAGCATTTTATTTCGGTAGTAGTAGATAGATTAGTTGCCAGGCCTGATTTGGGACAACGCTTAAGCGATTCTTTGGAAACAGCTCTTAATTTATCTGAGGGCATTGTGGAAATAGAAGAACTGGACGGCAAGAGCACAGTGTTCAGTGAGCATTTTGCCTGCCCGGATTGTGGTATCAGTCTGCCGGAAATTGAACCAAGACTATTTTCCTTTAATGCTCCTTATGGTGCTTGTCCTGATTGCACAGGTCTTGGCATGCATATGGAATTTGATGTGGATTTAATCATTCCGGACAAGAAGCTTTCGTTTAGTGATGGCTGTATTGCAGCTGTTAGCTCCAACCCCAAGTCTTTCTTCATGAAATTATTTGCGGCAGTGCTCAAGACCCGCAAGTTAACCTTGGAGAATACTTGGCAAGATGTACCAAAGAAAATACAGAACGAATTATTAAACGGTATTCCGGGAGAAGAATTTTCCTTCTATTACGAAAACCTGATGGGTGAAACTCATTTACACAAGCTGGAATTTGAAGGTATCATTCCTATTCTACAAAGACGACACAGAGAGTCCATGAGCGAAAGCCAAAGACTGGATTATGAAACCTTCATGACCTCCATTCCTTGTCCTACCTGCCACGGAGCCCGACTTAAACCGGAGGTTTTGGCTATTACGGTAGGAGGTAAGAATATTCAGCAGGTTACCGGGTTTACTGTTAGCAAGGCTATCGACTTTTTCCAAAATTTAAAGCTGACTAAACGGGAAGAGATTATTGCTAAGCAAGTACTGAAGGAAATTCTAGCTCGTTTAAATTTCTTAAATAACGTAGGCTTGGAATATTTAACCTTGGATCGTTCCGCCGGCACCTTGTCCGGTGGTGAAGCTCAACGTATCAGACTGGCTACCCAAATCGGTTCCGGCTTGGTAGGTGTGCTGTATATTTTGGATGAGCCCAGTATAGGCCTTCACCAAAGAGATAACGATAAGCTGCTGGATACCTTGAAGCATCTGAGAGACTTGGGCAACACTTTGCTGGTAGTAGAGCATGATGAAGAAACCATGTATGCTGCGGATCAGATTATTGATATCGGACCCGGGGCAGGTGAGCATGGTGGTGAAGTTGTGGCTCAAGGCACTGTAGAAGAAATTAAGAAGGTGCCGGAGTCCATTACCGGGCAATATTTAAGCGGTAAGAAATTTATTCCTGTGCCGAAAACCCGTCGTAAGGGTAATGGCAAGAAGCTGACTATTAAAGGCGCTAAGGCTAACAACCTGAAAAATATAGATGTGACTATTCCACTGGGAACCTTTACCGTGGTTACCGGTGTTAGCGGCAGTGGCAAGAGTACTTTGGTAAATGATATTCTTTATCAGGCTCTGGCTCATGACCTATATGGCTCCAGAACTCATCCCGGTGCTCATGACAAAATTGTTGGCATTAACAACATCGACAAGGTCATTAACATTGACCAGTCTCCTATTGGCAGAACACCACGTTCTAATCCTGCTACCTATACAGGTGTGTTTGATTTTATTCGTACTTTGTTTAGTACTACTAACGAAGCTAAGCTGCGTGGCTACAAGCCGGGCCGGTTTAGCTTTAACGTGAAGGGCGGCCGCTGCGAAGCTTGTAGCGGTGATGGCATGAATAAGATTGAAATGAATTTTCTGCCTGACGTGTATGTGCCTTGTGAGGTTTGTCATGGCGCACGTTTCAACAAAGATACCCTGGAGGTTCATTACAAGGGCAAAAACATTGCTGATGTTTTAGCTATGACCGTTAGTGAAGCCTGTGAATATTTTAAGAATCAAAATAGAATTTTAAACAAGCTGCAAGTGCTGGAGGATGTAGGCCTTGGCTATATTCGTTTAGGCCAGGCTGCTACTACCTTATCCGGTGGTGAGGCCCAGAGAGTGAAGCTGGCCACGGAATTGTCTAAGCGAGGCACAGGACGTACCTTGTATATCTTGGACGAACCTACTACCGGACTCCATATTGCCGATGTTGCTAAGCTGCTCCAGGTGTTGGAGCGTTTGGTAGATGCTGGTGATACAGTAGTGGTTATCGAGCATAATCTGGATGTAATCAAGACAGCAGATTATCTTATTGATTTAGGACCGGAGGGTGGCGACAAGGGTGGCACTATCGTGGCTACCGGTACTCCGGAGGAAGTTGCTAAAGTGAAGAAGTCCTATACGGGACAATATGTGAAGAAGGTTCTGAAATGAAAGAGGCAATTGCCCAGGCTTTAGCTGTCTTGCCTAATGCCCCCGGTGTGTATATCATGCACGATGCTACCGGCAAGGTCATTTACGTTGGCAAGGCCATAATTTTAAAAAACCGAGTCCGCAGTTACTTCCGGGAATCTAGCAAGGTTGCGCCTAAGGTGCAGGCCTTAGTTAATCATGTGGAAAATATCGAAACCATTGTGACTGCCAATGAAATGGAAGCACTGGTTTTGGAATGTAACCTGATTAAGAAATACCGGCCTCGTTACAACATCAGCTTAAAGGACGATAAGACCTATCCCTATCTAAAAATAACTTTGCAGGAAGAGTTTCCCAGAATGTTCATTACCAGGAAAGTTCTGCGGGATGGGGCTAAGTATTACGGACCGTATCCTGATGCCGGTGCTTTGCATGCTAATTTAAAATTAATCCGGCAGCTTTTTCCTTTGCGGCATTGTCGCAACATGAATGTGAAGCGGCCCTGTCTGCAATATCATTTAAAGAGATGCCTGGCGCCCTGCACAGGTAAAGTAAAGCCGGAAGAGTATAGGACTATGATTAATTCTGTCTTATTGCTAATGGACGGAAAAATAACTGATCTGGAAAAAGAGTTAAAGGCTAAGATGCTAGCAGCTTCTGAGAATCTGGAGTTTGAAGCAGCAGGCAGATATCGAGATGCCATTAGTAGCTTAAAATATTTGCAGGAGGAACAGAAGGCTGCCACCGACAGCGATGACAGAGATGTTGTGGCTTTGGCCGGAGACGATACCGGCAACTGTGTGCAGGTTTTCTATATTCGCAAGGGCAAGATTTTAGGCAGAGACGATTTCTTCTTTAGGCAGGAAGTGGAAGAGAGCAAGGAAGAAGTGTTGGCTGCTTTTCTGAAACAATATTATGATACAGATCGTTTCATTCCTAAGGAAATTCTTTTGAATATGAATTTAGAGCAAGGCCAGCAGGAGCTTTTAAGTACTTGGTTGACTAACAAGGCTCAGCGTAAGGTGGATATTGTAGAGCCGCAGCGTGGCCTTAAGCATGACCTGGTCTTGATGGCTCAGGCCAACGCCCAAAAGAATTTGGACGAGCGCAAACGCAAGGGAAAGCTGGAGCAGGCCAGTGGTGAAGACGCAGCGGAACAATTGCAGAAGGCATTAGGACTTACAGAGCCCCTAGCGCGGATGGATTGCTTTGATATTTCTCATACCCAAGGCAAAGAAACTGTTGCCTCTATGGTGGTGTTTAGAAATGGTGAACCTAGTAAGAAGGATTACCGTCGCTATAAGATTCGTTCGGCAGAAGGTAAGCCGGATGACTTTAAGTCTATGCAGGAAGTAGTTTACCGTCGCTATCGGGATGGGGAAGATTTGCCTAGCCTGGTAGTCATTGATGGTGGTAAGGGCCAATTAAGCTCTGCCTTGGAGATTATTCGTGGCTTAGGATTAGAGGAATTACCGGTAATCGGCTTAGCGAAGAGAGAAGAGGAAATCTTCAAGGAAGGGGCTCATACCAGCATTATGCTGGATAAAATGTCTCCGGCTCTGCACCTCATCCAGCATATTAGAGATGAAGCCCATCGCTTTGCCATCACTTACCATAGGAAGCTGAGAGCTAAACGTAATCTTGTCTCTGTACTGGACCATATAGAAGGAATTGGTCCCAAGCGACGCACGGCTTTGTGGCAGCGGTTCGCTTCTTTAGACGCCATGAAAGCAGCTTCTATCGAAGATATTGCTGCCGTACCGGGCATGACTAAACCGGCAGCTGAAAAGCTCCATGAATTTCTCACAGCTGACCTGGTAGAAAAACAAGATCAACTAAAAAAATAATAGTGGAATGTATTGCTGATATTTTTTCGGAAAGAATTGATAATAATTATTGATTATGGTATAATGATTTATCATAGAAAAGATAGGAGTGTATAGATATGAAAAAATACGTTTGTGAAATTTGTGGTCACGTTTATGATGAAGCAGTAGGCGATCCTGAGCATGGTGTTGCTGCCGGTACTAAGTTTGAAGATTTGCCGGCTGATTGGTGCTGCCCTACTTGTGGCGTAGATAAGAGCCATTTTAAACCTCAAGAATAAAAAAGTTAAAGGCTGCTTCGAAAAGAAGCAGTCTTTCTTTTTTTGTGATATAATGACACTTAGTTTAAATTTTGGAGGGAAAAAATTGTCTATTAAATTAATTGCTACAGATATGGATGACACACTTTTAGATAACCATCAAAAGATTTCTCCACGTAATGAAGCTGCTATTAAACAAGCTGCTGCCCAAGGCATCAAGGTAGTATTTGCTACCGGCAGAATGTTTATTTCTGCTCAGACTTATGCCAAGGAACTGGGCATGGATGTACCTTTGGTTGCCTATAACGGCGGCTTGGTGAAGGGAAGCGTTTCCGAAAAGGTATATTACGAAAAGAAAGTAGAATTATCTACTGCTCATGATGTTTTGCAATATTGTCATGAGAAAAAGTTTTATATTCAATACTACAAGGACGAAAATCTGTATATTGACGCTCCCAATGATTTTTCTGCCAGATATATGAGCATTGCTCATATTACGCCTATAGCCATTGGAGAAGAGCTTTATCATCCCACGGCTGCACCTAATAAACTTTTAGTGATGACTTCCTCAGAAGAATTTGACAAGGCTTGGCAGGATATTGCCCAACGCTTTGCCGGTCGTCTGGATGTTACCAGTTCCAAGACTAACTTTTTGGAATTGATGGAGCCGGGTGTTAATAAGTGGAGTGCTGTAAAGGCAGTAGGAGAAATGTATAAGATTAAACCGGAAGAAATCATGTGCATTGGTGATAGTAACAATGATTTGCCCATGATTGCCAACGCAGGAATTGGCGTAGCAGTGGCCAACGCTCCGGAACCGGTCCAGAAGGCTGCCAAGATTGTTACCGCTTCTAATGACAATGATGGTGTGGCTATGGTAATTGAACAAATACTTACCAAACAAATTAACGTACCGAATTGATAAGATGATTAAAAGCTGACAAAGGAATTTTCCTTTTGTCAGCGCTTTTTTTCCTTAAATGCGTTAACCATAATTATTTATAAGGTTGACGCATTTGCTGTTACCGACTACAATCAAACAATGAGAGAGGTGAAAAAATGCTGAAATTTGCCCAAAAAATATGTTCTTTGCAGGCGGAACGCTATAAGAACTGTTATATTGGCCGGATTAGTTATACCAGGCTTCGGCACACCAAGTCTGATCTTACAAGTAAGTTGAACCTGACCGTGGTAAAACAAACTAAGACAAGGGAAACAATCAGGATCTGCCAGAATTCGGAGCAGGGTGAGTGTTTGGCTTATATGGAGGTATTACTTTTTTATGCTTCGAACAATACCGACCAGCCATCTGTTCCCAAGCAAGCAGGGGTTTTACCACCGAAGCTACAAAAGTGGCGCAGCTTTACGGCTCAGCAAATATGGGATTATTCCAGCTTGGTACAAGACAGTAATCCGTTGCATTTAGGCGCTAATCCTGTTGTGCAAGGTTTTTTGCTTTTTGAAACCTTATACAAGGATAAGCAGGAGCCGGACAAATTAATTATGCATTTTCACACCAGCATTTTTGCTAATACAGAAATCTATTTACAGGAGAGTAAAAAACATGATGGACAAACAAACTTATCAAGTACCAATGACAACTTCAAAAGTACAGGAAATGACCAAGATGGCTTTATGTGTAGCGCTTTTAGCAGTAGCGGCGTACATTTCTTTTCCGCTACCGTTTACCCCAGCTATGGTAACGGGTCTGACCGTTGCTGTTAATTTAGTGGCTTTTATTTTGCTACCTAAAAAGGCTCTGTTGGTTATGATAATTTATGTGCTTTTGGGAGCAGTGGGAGTGCCTGTTTTCGTAGGTGGTACAGCAGGCCTTGGTAAAATATTTGGACCTACAGGCGGTTTTATCATAGGGTTTGTCGTTGCTGCCTTTGTTATGAGCTTGTTGCGTGGTAATTCTTGTAATTATAAAAAAATGCTCTTGCTGGGTATCGCAGTTGGTATGCCCATTATTTATGTGGGAGGCTGTATTTCCATGTATGCAGTGGCAGGCATGAGCGTTTGGAAAACTTTGATTATAGCTGTTTTTCCTTTTATTATTGGTGATGTGCTAAAGGTTATCCTTGCTGCTTTTTTGGCAGATAGACTTAATGCCATTGCCAAGAGGTAGTTAGAATATATATGAATAAAGTTTATGTTTTAGGTGGCTTACGTAGCCACATTGGTTTAAAAAATGGTGCTTTTAAAAATATACCGGCAGAAATTTTGGCAGCCAAGCTTTTAAGCAAGCTGCAGGAGAAGTACGCTGCACTACATTTTGATGAAATCATTGGAGGCAATGCCGTAGGTACAGGCGGAAATATTACCAGATTGGCTGCTTTGGAGGCAGGCCTTTCCGAACAGCTTCCTTGTCTTACTGTAGATGTACAATGCGCTTCTGGTGCGGCAGCCATAGAATTGGCCTATGCTAAGCTTCGTAGTGGCTTAGCGGATGTAATTGTGGCCGGCGGTTTTGAATCGTCTTCTATGCAGCCTACCAGGGTATATCATAGTTCAGATCCTCGTTATACACCGGAGGGTTTTCAAGTTGCCCAGTTTTCTCCTGAGACTAATAGCCCTTTGGCTATGTTAGAGGGTGCAGAGCGTACTGCCAAGCAAGCGGGAATTGGCAGGCAGGAGCTGGAGCAGTTTACTTTGCGTAGTCACCGGTTGGCCTTGGCAGCACAGGAGCAGCAAGTTTTTACTCCTTTTATTGTTTCTTTGTTTAACAGTACAAGAGATGAGGGTATTCGTCCTCGCATGAATGAACGCCTTGTTGCCAGAATGCCGTTGCTTCTGGGAGAGGGAACAAGCTTAACGGCAGCCACCTCTTGTCTTATTAATGATGGAGCTGCTTTTGTGATTTTAGCTAATGCTTCTTATGTAGCCCAAGCAGGGGTTAAACCTTTAGCGGAAATTATTGGGGCTGCTGGTGGTGGTGTTGATCCTCAATGTAGTCCATTAGGAGCTTTGGCAGTTGGTGAGAAAGTATTAAACAAGGCCGGTCTTAGGATGGAGGAGATGGATGCGGTGGAATACAACGAAGCTTTTGCGGTAATTAGCGCTTTGTTTGCCAGACGTTATCCCGCTCTTCTGCCTCGTTATAACCAATGGGGTGGAGCTTTGGCTTATGGCCATCCATATGGAGCTTCCGGCGCGATTTTGCTGCTTCATTTACTGGCTGAGTTAGCCGCTCAAAAATCAGGCTATGGACTTATGTCTATTGCCGGCGCAGGTGGTATGGGTACAGCTTTGCTGCTAAAGAAGGTATAGAACATGGATTATTTTCAACTATTAAAGCAACAAGCAATGAAAAAGCCAACGAAAAATTTCCTGATAACTGCTCAAGCAGAGCACAGTTATCAGGAGGTCTATCAAGATGTATTAAGCTTTGTTGCTGCTTATCAGGATAAGCTTATGGGAAAGCATGTGCCCATACTTATTCTGCGTCGGGCTGTTTATGATCAGCTTATTGGCTTCTTGGGTTGCATGGCGTTAGGGCAAATCCCTATTTTGGCTCATTATGATTTGCCTGAGAAAACTCTACAGCAACTGCAGCAGAAAAATTGTTTGCCGTATTTGTTGCGAGAAGCTGTTTTAGAGGTTGCTACGACTGTCAAAGCAGAGTACCAGCCGCAAGAAATTTGCATGGGCGTGCTTAGCTCAGGCTCTACAGATGTTCCTAAAGTAATGTATAGAACCTATGAGAGCTGGGCAGACTTTTTTTCTGAGCAGAATAAAATGTTTGCAGTAAAAGCAGACAGCACGCTTTTTATGGAAGGCAGCATGAGCTTTACCGGTAATCTCAACATTTGGGCAGGAGCCTTATATGAAGGCGCTACTTTAGTTATCAGTGAACGCTTAAATTGTCGTTCCTGGCTGCTAGCGCTTGAGAAGTATAAGGTACAGATTATTTATCTTGTTCCCACCAAGTTAAGAATACTGACTAAATTTTTGCACAAAGCTTATCCTGGGGTGACGATGATTTTAGCCGGTTCACAGCTCTTAGAGGCAGCTTTGGCAAAGCAGCTGAAGCAAGGTTTTCCTCATAGTCAAATTTTGCTTTATTATGGCGCCAGTGAGCTTAACTACATTACCTCTTTAACCTATGATGAGCTGCTTAGTCAACCAGGTAGTGTTGGCAGAGCTTGCCACGGGGTCAAGGTGACTACTAAGGATGGCTATATTTATGTAGATACTCCTTATCATGTAGCAGGGATTACTTGTCCTTTTACTTTGCGTGATAGAGGTTATTTTAATGAAGCAGGTTATTTAATCTTCCAAGGCCGGGAAGGTGATGTCGTTAATAAGGGTGGTTTTAAATAAACTGTACAAAAGTTGCCAATGCCTTACGCAAAGTAGCAGAGGTAGAGAATGTTGTAGTACTTGCTTATCGGCAGGCAGAACGTGATAAAGAAATAGCTGCCTTTGTAGTAACGCAACAAGCACTTGATAAAGTTCAATTGCGTCATAAGCTTAGTGCCTTGTTGCAGCCAGGAGAAATACCGAAAAGAATAATTTTTGTCGACAATATTCCTCTTAATAGTTTAGGCAAGATAGATAAGCCAATGTTGTTGGCATTACTTAAATAAAAAATGTGCAAACCAATATGGTTTGCACATTTTTTTGTTATGCTTCTACTTTAATTAAGTGAATGGATTGTGGGTCGATATTGAGGAAGGCTTTTTCACCAGGCTCAAAAATTTTTTTGTAGTAAGGATTATATTCCTTTACTTGGATATTAGTTTCACCGGCTTTTACTACGTAATCCTGAGATTCACCCATGAAAATACTGGAAACAACATCTACAGGAATTTCGCCTTGCTCAGCCAGCTTTAAGGCTTCCGGTCTTAGAATGGCTTTGCAGTCTTCACCACCTGCAAAGTTAACTTCCGTGGAGGTGGTGTATTGCTTGCCCAGCACCTCGGCAGTGGTTTTGCCATCGAAGGTGGCAACGACTTTAGCGGGAACAATATTGGCTACACCGATGAAGTCTGCTACGAATTCGTTGGCAGGTTTTGCATAAATATCTTTAGGCGTGCCGATTTGCTCAATGTTGCCGGAACGCATAATGATAACTAAATCGGAGAGGCTCATGGCTTCAGATTGATCGTGAGTTACATAAATGCTGGTAATGCCAATCTTACGTTGAATCTTATGAATTTCGTTTCTCATATAGATTCTCAGTTTAGCATCAAGGTTGGACAAGGGTTCATCAAAAAGCAATACACCGGGCTCCATGACCAAGGCTCTGGCCAAGGCAACTCTCTGTTGTTGACCGCCGGAGAGCTGGTTAGGAGCACGGGTTTCCATGCCTTCCAGGTTTACCAAAGCTAAGATGTCATGAACTTTTTGTTGGATGACTTCCTTGGATAATTTCTTTAGCTTTAAGCCGTAAGCAATGTTATCAAAAAGGTTGAGGTGAGGGAAGAGAGCGTAGCTCTGGAATACCATGGCGGTATCACGTTTATCAGGAGTTAAGCTGTTAACTCTGTCTTCACCAATGTAAATATCGCCGGCAGTAGGAACTTCAAAACCGGCAATCATTCTTAAGATAGTAGTTTTGCCACAGCCGGAAGGGCCTAGCAAGGTCACGAACTGACCTGGTTCAATATTGATGGACACGTTGTTAACGGCGATTACCTGCTTGCCGTTGTGCCCCGGATATATTTTACTGAGATTAGCTATTTTTACATTCTTAGTTGTCATGTTGTCCTCCTTAACCTTGTACGTCAGAAATGCTAACGCCTAGCTTGCTTAAGAAGAGCATTAGAATTCCTACGACGATAAGTACTATGCAAATCAAAACTGTGGAATAAGCTGCTGCCACACCAAGACGACCTACATCTACGTGGGACATGATGGCTACGGTGAGCAGGTTAACGTTAGCAGATACCAGGAAGATAACGGCGCTAACGGCGGTCATGGAAACGTACAAAGCTGTAAACCAGACCGCTAAAGAAAGCTGACTTAATCAGAGGAATGGTCACAGAACGGAAGACCTTAAAGGTTCCGGCGCCCAAGTCCTGAGCAGCTTCTTCAATGGCAGGATCAATTTGCTGTAAGGAAGCAACACCGGCTCTAATACCTACCGGCATACTTCTGAAGACAAAGGACAGCACGATAATGGTGCCTGTACCTGTTAAAACCAGAGGCGGTTCGTTATAGGCTAGAACATAACCCATACCAATAACAGTACCGGGAATAGCTAAAGACAAGAGAGAAACGAATTCGATGGCGCTACGTCCAAAGAATTTTTTACGGACAATCAAGAAAGCAATGACCATACCGAAAATGCCGGTAATAGGCATGGAAATCAGGGACAATTCCGTGGTATCAAGAATTGGTTTAATACCTTGATCCCAAATATACATATAGTGTTTAGTAGTAAAGGTATAATCAATACCCCACAGATTTACGAAGCTGCCAAAAGGAATCAGGCCATACAAAATTAAAATGAACAAAGCCACTAAGAAACAAGGAATACCAATAATAATCAAGCTGGCAGTGTCACTTACCAAGGCTCTTTCTCTGGAAGGCTTACCTGTTAGGGTAACATAGGATTTGTTGCCAATCCAATATTTCTGCAGCACGAACATTAACACAGAAAGAGACAGGAGCACAGTAGCCAGAGCCGTACCGCCTTTGATATCGTAGTTGCCCATAGCCTGTAAATAAACCTGAGCAGCCATGGTGTTAAAGTTACCACCAATAACCATAGGATTACCAAAATCTGCTACGGTCTGAATGAACACCAGTAAAAAGCTGTTAGCAATACCGGGCTTTAACAAAGGTAACAACACAGTACGGAAGGTTTGCCATCTGGTAGCACCAAGGTTTCTGGCTGCTTCTTCCATGGAAGGATCTATTTGTTTTAGGAGTCCTACCAGAACCAAATAGGCTACCGGGAAAAAGGTTAAGATTTGAACTGTAGCCAAGCCTCTAAAACCATACACGTTAGAATTTTGAATGTGGAGGATAACCTTACTGACAAAACCTTGTTGGCCGAAGAGCATAATGAAAGACATGGCCAAAGCAAAAGGTGGAGAAATAATAGGCAAAATTGCCACCACGTTAAATAGCTTCTTGAAAGGAAGCTTGATATAGGCATGAGCATAAGCAAAAATAAAGCCTATGATTGTGGAAATAGTGCTTACAAACAAACCTAAGCCAATAGTATTGATGAGAACTTGAATATTATCTGAATGACTTAAGGTTTCTTTATAGTATTGCAGGGTTAAGCTGCCTTCGTCGGTGAAGAAGCTTTGTGCCAACACTGCATATAAGGGCCAGAGAATAAATATTATAAGTGCTAACATAACGAAAATAATGGTACCCAGCAAGACGGGATCACGAAAGATTTTTTGCATTTCGTCCCATTGCAGGGAAAAATTGCTACGTTGTTTTACTTCCATAAGATTATCTCCTTTATTAGGATAACCTGCTTAATCCTGAAAAAAGCCGCCTACCGAAATGATAGGCGGCAGGATTATAATCAACAGATCGTTTAAGATTTAATTGCCTTGTTCCATTTTTCTACTAACGCATTCCTATGAGAACCTGCCCATGGGAAGTCGTAGTTGATTAACTTGGTGTTATTAAGTTCAGCAGCTTGTTTCGGAGGAGTAGCATCCGGGTTGGTCAGGAATTGATAAGAACCAACAGTTTGACCAATTTCTTGAGCTTTCTTAGTTAAGCACCAGTCAATAAACTTCTTAGCGTTTTCCATATCAGGTCCACCTTTGATAATGGAAACAGCACCAATTTCATAACCGGTTCCTTCGCTGGGAGCGGTAAGAACTAAGTCCTTCATGCCTTCTTCACGATACTTGATAGCATCATGCAAGAAGGAGATACCAACCATGCACTCGCCTTGACCTGCTAAGCGGGCAGGAGCAGTACCGGATTTTTGATAGTTCTTCATTTGACCATTTAAGGCTTTCATATATGCTAAGCCTTTTTCTTCGCCCATCAGTTGTACAACGGTTGCCAACATGGTGTAAGCGGTTCCGGAAGAACCGGGGTTAGCAGAAATAACTTGACCCTTGAATTCAGGCTTTAACAAATCTTGCCAGGACTTAGGAGCTTCTACGCCTTTTTCTTTTAATAACTTAGCATTGGAAGCGAAGCCCAGGTAACCAACATATACACCTGTCCAATAGCCTTCTTTATCTTTGAATTTATCAGGAATCTTAGCTGCAGCAGGAGATACATATTTCTCTAATAGTCCGTCTGCTTTAGCTTGAATTTGTCCATCAGCAGGACCGCCGAACCAAATAGAAGCTTTTGGATTAGCTTTTTCAGCTTTAATTCTGCCGATAACTTCGCCGGAGCTCATACGTACAGCTTCAACCTTAATGCCGGTGTCTTTCTCGAATTCCTTAATATCCTTAGCCATCCAATCGTCTAAGGCACCCCAATACATAACCAATTTCTTGCTTCCGCCGTTTGCTGCCTTACCTTTGTCGGCTGCTTTCTTGTCGCCACCGCCACCACAACCAGCTGTTAGCAGCATCATCGTAGCTAAAGCCATGGCACACGTCTTTGTGAATTTCATCGGTAAAACATCTCCTTTTTGTCTGCATATTAACTGCAAAACTCTACAGCTCTATTTTAGCAAAAAAAAGGTGCCGACTCAACATGGAAACATACTTTTGCAAGTAAGTTAACCAAAATTAATTCTTTCTGTTGTTTTCACCACAGATTGGGGTATAATATAAAGGAGTATATGCTATTGTACACAAGGGGTGGTAAAAGTGGCGGAGGCAAGAACCTTAATCATAACCGGTATGTCCGGGGCAGGCAAAACTCAAGTAATGAGGACGCTGGAAGACCTAGATTATTTTTGCGTGGATAATTTGCCACCTACATTCATACCTAAATTCATGGAAATTTGCATGCAAAGCCAAGGCAAAAGCTCCAAAGGCTTAAAGCTGGCTTTGGTTGTAGATATTCGTGGCGGTAAGTTCTTTGAGGAACTAGCAGGCGTGTTGGACAAACTGGAAAACAACAGCGTGAAGTATGAGCTGTTATTCCTGGATGCATCTGATGCAACCTTGATAAAACGATATAAAGAAACGAGAAGAAGACATCCGCTGGGTACCAGAGGAGGCCTTAGCGCCAGCATTGACAAGGAAAGAAAAGTCTTGTCTACGGTAAGGGACAAGGCTTCTTTAATTATTGATACTTCAGACTTGACCAACGATCAGCTACGGAAAAAAATCATAGCTGCCTATGGCAAGGACGGAGGACTGCCTCCCATGAACATAGTTATTCAATCCTTTGGCTTTAAGCATGGTGTACCTATGGATTGCGATATGCTCCTGGATGTGCGTTTCTTACCAAATCCTTTTTATGTACCTGAATTAAAACAACTGTGCGGTAACGATCAGTCTGTCATTGATTTTATTAGTAAAAAAGCTGTTACCAAAGAATTCGAAAAGAAATTAGAAGACCTAACGCAGTTTTTACTGCCTCTCTACGTGAAAGAGGGCAAGAGCCAGCTCATGGTAGGGGTAGGCTGCACCGGTGGCAGACATCGCAGTGTGTATATTGCCAACCTGATTGGCGCTTGGATCAAGAAGAGTGGTTATAGCGTACAGGTGGTGCACAGGGATTTGCTGAAAAAATAAGGAGTTGGACATATGGATTGGGTTAAATGGTTATATCCGGGCTTAAATTTAAAGCGCTGGCTTTTTGTTTTTGCCCTGGGTGTTGTTATGGCCTGCTTGGGGGTAACCCTTGTCTTTAATTACCAGTTCGTGGGACTAATAGAAGCCACCGTGTTTAATGTGATGCACAATACCTCCGGTGAATTTTATCAGCCTACTGTTACAGTGGTTGGCGTAGTAGGTGTGGTGCTAGGTATTTTGTTGATGGTTTTCGGCAGCAATAGATTGGTGAAAACAATCATTACTTCCGTATTGCCCGGTGCCAAAGGTTCTCTTCGGGAGATTCTCTTTACGCAGCGCAAGCTGACTAAGGGACCTGCCGTAGTAGTAATCGGCGGTGGTACAGGCTTGTCTGTGCTGCTGCGTGGTATTAAACAAATTACCGGCAATTGTACTGCCGTAGTTACAGCTTGTGATGATGGTGGTTCTTCCGGCAGATTGCGCAAGGAGATGGGTATCATTCCTCCCGGCGATATGCGTAACTGCTTAGTAGCGTTATCTGAAACCGAGCCTTTGATGGAAAGAGCTATGCAATATCGTTTTAAAACTGACAGCTCCCTGGAAGGGCATAACTTAGGAAATTTGTTTATCGCAGCCATGAGTAACATGGAAGGCGATATGGAAAGTGGTATTGCAGCTCTGTGTGAAATCTTGAATGTAAAAGGTCATGTCTGGCCGGCTACTACCAACAATGTGCAGCTGAAGGCAGAGATGGATGATGGCAACGTGGTAGTAGGCGAAAGTGCTATTACCGAAGATGCGCGCAAGATTAAACGCTTAATGCTGGAGCCGGAAAATCCTAAAGCTTCTCAGCATGCCGTTAATGCTATTTTAAATGCCGATGCAATTATTTTAGGACCGGGCAGCTTGTATACCAGTGTGCTGGCAAGTCTCATTGTGCCGGGAATTAAGGATGCGGTAATTCAATCCCAGGCTGTCAAGATTTATGTTTGCAATGTTATGACGCAGCCCGGGGAGACAGACGGTTTTGGTGCCTATGACCATGTGAAAACCATTATTGATCACATGGGTAAACAATGCCTGGACTATGTTATTGTTAATAGTCAGGAAGCTAACGCTGAGCAGCTGCAAAAGTATGAAGCAGAGGGTGCTTATCCTGTGAGCCCGGATATTGATAAGATTGAAAAGCTGGGTATTGATGCAGTACCTGCTAAATTATTGAATGATAGTAACTTGGTTCGTCACAATCCTAGCAAGCTGGCCAGAGCCATCCTTGCTTTGATTTATAAACTGCGCTTATTTGGTAAGGGTGTTCAGTTCTTTGATTATTTCTTTGCCAGACAAGCCATGCAGGAATTAAAAAATAAGTAGTGGAGAAATTAAGGTGTCTTTTTCAACTGATGTAAAAAATGAAGTGGCGAGAATAGAAGGGGAACCTAAGAACTGCGAAAAAGCAGAACTTTTTGGTCTTCTTCGGATTAGTGGTTCAGTAACTCTCCGTGGTAAGAATGTTGGTATTCATTTCACCACAGAAAATGCTGCACTGGCAAGACGAGTGTTGCAGTTACTGAAAAATAATTTTGACTTGCAAACAGAAGTGCTGATTAGCCGTTCCCGTCGTTTAAAAAAGAATAATCGATATCAGGTGCAGGTCATACCTTCTGCCGAAGTAAGAGTTGCTTTGCAAGACTTACAGCTGTTGGCACCCTTAGGTAATGGTAAGCTACCACTGCTGAAAGAAATAGCAGCCAGGAAAGCTTTCCTGCGAGGTGTTTTTCTGGCAGGTGGCTCGGTGAATAAGCCTACTAGTGACTATCATCTGGAAATAGTTAGCGATAATGAAGAGCTAATTAAGCTAGTGCAAAAAAACATGCAAAGATTTTCTTTGAATGCCAAGGTAGTGGACAGAAAAGCCAGTTATATTGTATATTTAAAAGAAGGCAATGCTATTACCAGTTTCTTGTCCATCATTGGTGCCCATAATGCTCTCCTGGAATTTGAGAACGTCAGGGTAGTGAAGGACATGAGAAATAATGTTAATAGGATTGTTAATTGTGAAACTGCCAATCTTAACAAGGTAGTGAAAACAGCTTTGCAGCAAATTGCCTGTATCAGGTACTTGGAGCAAAAGAACTTGTTAGTGGTTTTACCGGAATAAACTAAGGGAAGCAGCCCGCTTGCGCTTGGCACATGAAGACTTACCGGTTGGTGAATTGGCCAGCCTGTGCGAAGAAGACGTAAGCAAGTCCGGGTTTAACCACAGATTGAAGAAACTTGAGAAGATAGCTGCGGATATGGGGATGGGAAAAAACGATGTTAAAGAAATTAATTAGTGTAGTTCTGGTGTTAGGTAGCATAGGCATCATTGCTGATTATGGCTACAATGATTTTAATAAGTTCTGCGATGAGACAGTACCGATTTTGGCTTATCACAGAGTAGAGCCGGCCAAACCTAACGATACCTACACAGTGCCACCGGAAATATTTGACCAACAGATGAAGTGCCTTCACGATGCAGGTTATACTACCATGAACCTGGATAAGTATGCGGCAGCCCGCAAAAATCACGAAACCTTGCATAAGAAGATGGTACTGATTTTTGATGATGGCTATGTGGACAACCTGAACGTAGCAGCACCTATCATGCAGAAATACGGCTATACCGGTTCCATGTACATGGCGGTGAAGTTCGAAGGTTGGACAGGTTATTTTGACTGGAACAATGTACACGGTCTTTTAAAGTACGGCTGGGAAATTGGTTCTCATACCTACAACCATATTCCTTTAACACAACTAAGTCATGAGGAAGTCAAAGAAGATTTGGCCAAGTCCAAGGAATATATTCAAGGCATTTACAATCCGCCGGGAGGCATTACGTTGTCTTATCCTACCGGTGCTACCAATAAAGCTGTTATGCAACAGGTTAAGGAAGCAGGCTACATTGCAGCAGTGTCAGGTAGTGTAGGCGTCAATACAGATACTACTGATATGATGGCGTTAAAGAGAGTTAACATCTTCAATTATAGAAAGATGCAAAAGATTGAAACCTTTAAGCTGGCTATTCTAAAAGCTCAGCTTAAGAGCTGGTCAGCCAGCCATGGTTTTGATGTAGTTGGTTTGTGGGATCGCTTACGTGGCAATGCCAAGTCCTAAAGAATTGCCACTTGCGTAATTGGGTAAAACAATATACAATAATTAGGATATCAATAACAGATGTGGAGGGAAATACTATGACAAAGAAAATTAAAACTGTAAATAAACAAATGTTAAAGAAGACTTTAAAGACCGGCGGTTGTGGTGAATGCCCAGCTTCCTGCCAATCTGCTTGCAAGACTTCTTGCACTGTTGGTAACCAAGTTTGTGAAAAAGCTTAAGTATTATTCTGAACTGCTGGCTCCCTGCAAAAGCAGGGAGCTATTTTTCTGTAAGAGAGAGGTAGAAATTAGTGCTAATTCATAGAATGCATTTGGATGATAATTATGTAGTGTTGGATATTAACAGCGGTGCCGTGCATCTTGTTGATAAAGAAATTTATGATTTGCTGGGCTTTTACGATGGGACAAATAAGGAAGAAACTATTGAGAAGTTTTCTTCTACCTATCCACACAAGGCTATTATGGAAGACCTTGGCAGCCTTAGAAGATTTGCAAAAGCAAGGCCTGTTATTTTCTCCGGAGTTCCCTGTGCCGGATACCTTTAAGTTCGAGCCTATTTTAAAATCTCTGTGCTTGCACATTGCCCATGACTGTAATCTGCGCTGCGGCTATTGCTTTGCAGGCACCGGCGACTTTGGCGGACATCGTGCCCTGATGAGCAACGAGATTGCGGAGAAGGCAGTGGAGTTTGCTATTGCCGGTAGTAAGCAAAGACATAATCTGGAATTGGATTTATTTGGTGGCGAACCCTTGGTTAATATACCAGTGGTTAAACACGTCATTAATTATGTAAGAAAACGTGAAAAAGAAACAGGTAAGAATATTAAATTAACCTTGACTACCAATGGTACTTTACTTAGTGACGACATAGTTAAATTCTTAAATGACAATCGTGTAATGCTGGTACTGAGCTTGGATGGCAGTAAAGCAACTCACGACCATATGCGTCCCTTTGCTGGTGGCAAGGGCTCCTATGATGCAGCTGTGAAGGGCTTTAAGAAAGTAATTGATTCACGCCAGGGTAAGAACTATTACCTGCGCGGTACCTATACTCATTACAACACTCACTTTGCCGATGACACTGTGAGCATGTTAGATGTTGGTAAAGAGATTTCCATGGAGCCGGTAGTTGGAACTGACGAGCCTTATGTGCTGACGGAAGAAGATTGGCCAACCTTGGATAAAGAGTATGAGAAGCTGGCACGTATATATTTGGAAAAGAGAAGAGCGGGAGAGCCCTTCGACTTCTTCCACTTTAATGTAGCACTGGATAATGGTCCCTGCGTAGCTAAGCGTTTGGCAGGCTGCGGAGCAGGCCATGAGTATTTTGCTATAACTCCCGAAGGAGATATTTACCCCTGCCATCAATTTGTGGGCAGAGAAAAATATAAGATGGGCAATCTGGCAACAGGTATTGTGAAGAAAGATATGGTGCAATATTTCAGACAGATGCACGTCATGAAGAAACCGGCCTGCCGGGAATGCTGGGCACGCTTCTTCTGCAGCGGCGGTTGTCACGCCAATGCTGAGCTGGCCAATGGCGACATTGCCAAGCCCTATGAGTACGGCTGCAGGATCCAAAAGAAACGCTTGGAAATGGCAATTATTGTGCAGGCTCTTTTAACAGAGGATGTTAATGAAGGCAAGGACGATTTACGTCCGGCTATCGATAACTTTAAATTTCAGGTGAAATAGCATAAAAACCCCTTGCAAAAGGGGAAATAATTTGCTATTATAGTAGAGCTCACCCCCTTGATTGAGAGCATTTTTGAGAACTTCAAAAAAATCTTAAAAAAGGGTATTGACGACTTCGAAAAAATGTAATATACTTTACAAGTCGCCGAAAAGTGACACAGAACCTTGAAAACTGAATATTAGATGTAACGAATGTGCGGGTCAAACCACTTCGGTGGTTATGACCGAGTCAATTAATTTCGAATTCGAAGACAACGAATCAAAAAAATAACATAGTCAGTATTTTCAAGAGCCAAGAGGTTCTTCAAAATAAAAATATTTTGGAGAGTTTGATCCTGGCTCAGGACGAACGCTGGCGGCGTGCTTAACACATGCAAGTCGTACGGAGAATTTATTTCGGTAAATTCTTAGTGGCGAACGGGTGAGTAACACGTGGGCAACCTGCCTCGTGGTTGGGGACAACATTCCGAAAGGAGTGCTAATACCGAATACGCTCCATTACCGGCATCGGTTTTGGAGGAAAGATGGCCTCTATTTATAAGCTATCACCATGAGATGGGCCTGCGTCTGATTAGCTAGTTGGTGAGGTAACGGCCCACCAAGGCGATGATCAGTAGCCGGTCTGAGAGGATGAACGGCCACATTGGGACTGAGACACGGCCCAAACTCCTACGGGAGGCAGCAGTGGGGAATCTTCCGCAATGGGCGAAAGCCTGACGGAGCAACGCCGCGTGAGTGATGAAGGCCTTCGGGCTGTAAAACTCTGTTGTCAGGGACGAAGGTGCACCTTTCGAACAGATGGGTGTATTGACGGTACCTGACGAGGAAGCCACGGCTAACTACGTGCCAGCAGCCGCGGTAATACGTAGGTGGCAAGCGTTGTCCGGAATTATTGGGCGTAAAGAGCATGTAGGCGGGCCTTTAAGTCCGACGTGAAAATGCGGGGCTCAACCCCGTATGGCGTTGGATACTGGAGGTCTTGAGTGCAGGAGAGGAAAGGGGAATTCCCAGTGTAGCGGTGAAATGCGTAGATATTGGGAGGAACACCAGTGGCGAAGGCGCCTTTCTGGACTGTGTCTGACGCTCAGATGCGAAAGCTAGGGTAGCAAACGGGATTAGATACCCCGGTAGTCCTAGCCGTAAACGATGGGTACTAGGTGTGGGAGGTATCGACCCCTTCCGTGCCGGAGTTAACGCAATAAGTACCCCGCCTGGGGACTACGATCGCAAGATTGAAACTCAAAGGAATTGACGGGGGCCCGCACAAGCGGTGGAGTATGTGGTTTAATTCGACGCAACGCGAAGAACCTTACCAAGGCTTGACATTGAGTGAAAGGCTAAGAGATTAGCCCCTCTCTTCGGAGACACGAAAACAGGTGGTGCATGGCTGTCGTCAGCTCGTGTCGTGAGATGTTGGGTTAAGTCCCGCAACGAGCGCAACCCCTATCCTATGTTACCAGCGGGTAATGCCGGGGACTCATAGGAGACTGCCAGGGATAACCTGGAGGAAGGCGGGGATGACGTCAAGTCATCATGCCCCTTATGTCTTGGGCTACACACGTACTACAATGGTCGGCAACAAAGGGCAGCGAAACCGCGAGGTGGAGCAAATCCCATAAACCCGGCCTCAGTTCAGACCGTAGGCTGCAACCCGCCTACGCGAAGTCGGAATCGCTAGTAATCGCAGGTCAGCATACTGCGGTGAATACGTTCCCGGGCCTTGTACACACCGCCCGTCACACCACGAAAGTTGGTAACACCCGAAGCCGGTGAGATAACTCGCAAGAGAGTCAGCTGTCTAAGGTGGGGCCGATGATTGGGGTGAAGTCGTAACAAGGTAGCCGTTTGAGAACGAGCGGCTGGATCACCTCCTTTCTATGGAGAACTGTATTGTGGCCAAGGCTGCAATACTAATCTCAGGATTCACGTCCTGAGGACTCTATTGTCGACGCACATTCGTTACTATTTAATATTTGGTTTTGAGGGTACTGTCCCTTAAGGTTGGTTTCGGGCCTATAGCTCAGCTGGTTAGAGCGCACGCCTGATAAGCGTGAGGTCACTGGTCCGAGTCCAGTTAGGCCCACCATATTTTTTTGTGGTCAACGTGGAGCCAATCCAACAACTAAACAGAGTGAATAGGGAAACCTATTCGAAAGCATGAGGATGCAAATCTTCATGAGCAACAAAAATGGCTAGAATCGAGTTTATTTGAGGAAGCCCGAGTACTGCAAGGAGACTATACAAATGTATGTCGACGCAGCAGGCGGAGGGCTGACGAAAAAGAAACCGATTGTAGACGTTTTTAAGCCTGGGGGCGTAGCTCAGCTGGGAGAGCACCTGCCTTGCAAGCAGGGGGTCGCGAGTTCGATTCTCGCCGTCTCCACCATGTTTTAACTTGAACCTTGAAAACTTCATAGAAGAGACAAAAAGTCCTAGATATTGTGATGAATATTTAGGCACCTCTAATCAAAATGCAAAATTTTGAAAAAGAGAATTAACGAGAAAAAAAGTCTAGGAAACATACATATGTATGAATCTTAGAGCTGACAAGAGTAACTAAAAGGTTCTTAACAACCAATTAGTTCTCTCGCAAACACGAAAAACTTACTTATGTAAGTTCTTTGGTGGTAAGTCAAGCTACTAAGGGCATACGGTGGATGCCTAGGCACTAAGAGCCGAAGAAGGACGCGGTAAGCTGCGAAAAGCCACGGTTAGCTGCAAGCAAGCATTGACCCGTGGATGTCCGAATGGGGAAACCCACCAGTTTTCAAAGGCTGGTATCCCGCAAGGGAAGGGAACCTGGCGAACCGAAACATCCAAGTAACCAGAGGAAAAGAAATCAAACGAGATGCCCCCAGTAGCGGCGAGCGAAGAGGGCAGAGCCTAAACCGGACACCTTCGGGTGACCGGGGTTAAGGACCGGCATAATCGAAGTTCATTTTAGCCGAACTACCTGGAAAGGTAGGCGACACAGCGTAAGAGCCGCGTAAGCGAAAGAATGGACGAGAGGCCGGTATCCAGAGTACCACGGGGCACGAGAAATCCTGTGGGAAGTCGGGGGGACCACCCTCCAAGGCTAAAGACTACTTAGTGACCGATAGCGCATAGTACCGTGAGGGAAAGGTGAAAAGTACCGCGGGAGCGGAGTGAAATAGTACCTGAAACCGTATGTCTACAAGCAGTCGGAGCGCAAGCGACGGCGTGCCTATTGAAGAATGAGCCAACGAGTTACTGGGCACTAGCGAGGTTAAGCAGGAAATGCGGAGCCGTAGGGAAACCGAGTCTGAATAGGGCGACAAGTTAGTGTTCGTAGACCCGAAACTGTAGTGATCTACCCATGATCAGGCTGAAACGCAGGTAAAAATGCGCGGAGGGCCGAACCGGTGAGTGTTGAAAAACTTTCGGATGAATCGTGGGTAGCGGTGAAATTCCAATCGAACGCAGAGATAGCTGGTTCTCCTCGAAATAGCTTTAGGGCTAGCCTCAGTCAGTAAGCATAAGCGGTAGAGCACTGATCGAACTAGGGACCGTAAAGGTTACCGAACTCTTTCAAACTTCGAATGGTTATGCTGCCAAGACTGGGAGTCAGACTACGAGAGATAAGTCCCGTGGTCAAAAGGGAAACAGCCCAGACCATCAGCTAAGGTCCCCAATGTCATACTAAGTGGCGAAGGATGTGGGGTCTCATAAACAACCAGGATGTTGGCTCAGAAGCAGCCATCATTTAAAGAGTGCGTAATAGCTCACTGGTCGAGAGATCTTGCGCCGAAGATACCCGGGGCTAAAGTATGAAACCGAAGCTATGGATGCGCGCAGCAATGCGTGCGTGGTAGAGGAGCGTTCCCACGTGGTTGAAGTCGTCCTGTAAGGGACGGTGGACGTGTGGGAAGTGAGAATGTTGGCATGAGTAGCGAAAAGAAAGGTGAGAATCCTTTCCACCGAAAGCATAAGGATTCCTGAGCAACGCTCGTCGTCTCAGGGTAAGTCGGGGCCTAACCCGAGGCAAAAAGCATAGGGGATGGACAGCTGGTTGATATTCCAGCACCGATAGGAATCGTTTGAGCAATGGAGTGACGCAGGAAGGCAGGCAGGCGCGAGACTGGATGTTCGCGTGCAAGCGTGCAGGCTGGTGCACAGGCAAATCCGTGCACTGAGGCTGAGGCGTGATGCGCAGGGGACTTGTCCCCGAAGCTGCTGGGCTTACGCTGCCAAGAAAAACTTCTAGTGAGAGACCTATCGCCCGTACCGTAAACCGACACAGGTATGCGGGGAGAATATCCTAAGGTGCGCGGGAGAACCCTCGTTAAGGAACTCGGCAAAATGTACCCGTAACTTCGGGATAAGGGTAGCCATAAGCGTGAAGGGACTTGCTCCCGGAGCGTCATATGGTCGCAGAGAAGAGGCCCAAGCGACTGTTAACCAGAAACACAGGTGCCTGCTAAAGAGAAATCTGACGTATAGGTGCTGACACCTGCCCAGTGCTGGAAGGTTAAAGAAGGATGTCCGGGTTCGACCCAAAGCATTCGACTGAAGCCCCAGTGAACGGCGGCCGTAACTATAACGGTCCTAAGGTAGCGAAATTCCTTGTCGGGTAAGTTCCGACCCGCACGAAAGGTGTAACGATTTGGGCACTGTCTCAACGAGGGACCCGGTGAAATTGAAATACCTGTGAAGATGCAGGTTACCCGCGACTGGACAGAAAGACCCCATGGAGCTTTACTGTAACCTAATATTGGGTTCTGATATATTACGCACAGGATAGGTGGGAGGCTAGGAGGCCGGCACTTCGGTGTCGGCGGAGCCGACGTTGGGATACCACCCTTGATCTATCGGGATTCTAACCGCGCGACCAACAATCGCCGGGACAGTGTTAGGCGGGCAGTTTGACTGGGGCGGTCGCCTCCTAAAGTGTAACGGAGGCGCCCAAAGGTTCCCTCAGCGCGGACGGAAACCGCGCGCAGAGTGTAAAGGCAGAAGGGAGCTTGACTGCGAGCCGTACATGGCAAGCAGGTACGAAAGTAGGGCTTAGTGATCCGGTGGCTTCCAAGTGGAAGGGCCATCGCTCAACGGATAAAAGCTACCCTGGGGATAACAGGCTAATCTCTCCCAAGAGTCCATATCGACGGGGAGGTTTGGCACCTCGATGTCGGCTCATCACATCCTGGGGCTGAAGTCGGTCCCAAGGGTTGGGCTGTTCGCCCATTAAAGTGGTACGTGAGCTGGGTTCAGAACGTCGTGAGACAGTTCGGTCCCTATCCATCGCGGGCGTAAGAGATTTGAAGGGGGCTGCTCCTAGTACGAGAGGACCGGAGTGGACGAACCGCTGGTGTACCAATTATCCCGCCAGGGGTATTGTTGGGTAGCTACGTTCGGAAAGGATAAACGCTGAAAGCATCTAAGCGTGAAACCATCCTTAAGATGAGATCTCTCATAGAGTAATCTAGTAAGACACCTCGAAGAACACGAGGTTGATAGGCAGGACGTGTAAGCGTAGCAATATGTTTAGCTGACCTGTACTAATATGTCGAGGGCTTGACTTAAATTCAAGCAACTCGTTTTAAACGTCTCTTCATGAAGTTTTGAGGGCTCAAGCCTTCACAAGACGTACCTAATTAGTACGTCATGAGAAACACTAGAATTGAGCAAGTCCGAGAAAGAGCGAGGCTCCCGAGGAAGGCTATGGTAACCCATGCCGACGAAGGGAACGCAGCGATGACGAAGGAATTGCCAATTATGGGGTTTCGCACAGATCCGGTGGCGATAGCTAAGGGGATCCACCTGTTCCCATCTCGAACACAGTAGTTAAGCCCTTACACGCCGAAAGTACTTGGTTGGAAACGGCCTGGGAGGATAGGTAGTTGCCGGTTAAAAAAGAAGCATACCATTGGTATGCTTCTTTTTTTTATCTAAATTTGATTTCGCTTTCTAAAAATGTTAAACTTTATCAGAAAGAAGAAAGGATGATTAATATGTTAGACAAAAAAGTTAGCAAACTGATTAACGAGCAAGTTAACAAAGAGTTTTATTCTGCCTATCTCTATTTGGATTTTTCCAACTACTATTATGAGGCAGGCTTGGATGGCTTTGGCAATTGGTATAAGGTACAAGCTCAAGAAGAGCGTGATCACGCAATGCTGATGATGCAATATTTGCAAAATGCCGGCGAGAAGTTACCTTGACTGCTATTGCTAAACCAGACAAGACGATGAAGAAAATTGATGATGCTTTGCATTCGGTCGGCTTAGAGCATGAACAATATGTAACAAAGCTGATTAATGCTATCTATACTGCAGCCAGAAAAGCTGACGAGTATAAGACCTTGCAATTCTTGGATTGGTTCGTAAAGGAACAAGGCGAAGAAGAAAAAAATGCTGAAGCTTTAATTAAGAAATATGATATGTTTGGCAAGGACGCCAAAGGTTTATATATGCTGGACAGTGAGTTAAAAGCTCGTGTTTATGCTGCACCTTCCTTAGTTCTATAATAGTAGGATAACTAAAGGTATCTTCCTGATGGGAAGATACCTTTTTTTGGATGGAGAAAGTGGAGAAAGTGGGACGGCGGACGCGTCCCCCTGTCCCAAACGTGACAAAGGGACGCGTCCGCCGTCCCACTTTTTTTTCTAAAAAAACATTAGGTTTTTGACACTTATTGTAGTATAATATTCGGGTGATACAAAAGAGTGAAAAAACAAGGAGGATGCAGAGGATGCATACGTACAGTACAGATTTAGGTGGTAGAACCCTGACCATCGAAACAGGCAAAATTGCCAAACAAGCAAACGGGGCCGTTTTAATTCGTTATGGTGAGACAGCAGTTGTGGTTGCAGTTACCGGTACCACTACACCAAGAGAAGGCGTTGATTTCTTTCCTTTAACTGTTGATTATGAAGAGAAAATGTATGCCGTGGGTAAAATCCCCGGTGGTTTTATTAAAAGAGAAGGTAGACCTGCTGAATCAGCTATTCTAACTTCCAGACTAATTGATAGACCTATTCGTCCTATGTTCCCGGATGGTTATCATAATGATGTGCAAATCGTTGCTACTGCAGTTTCCGTGGATCCGGACAATGCTCCTGATATCCCCGCTATGATTGGTGCTTCTTGTGCATTATCTATTTCTGATATTCCTTTTGAAGGACCTATTGCCGGCGTAAGAGTTGGTTTAATTGATGGCAAATTCATTGTTTGCCCTACTGTTGAACAAGCTAAGGTCAGCGAATTGAACCTGGCTGTGGCCGGTACTAAAGATGCTATTTTGATGGTAGAAGCAGGTGCTAAGGAAGTATCTGAAGAAACCATGCTGGATGCTATTTGGTTCGCTCATGGTGAAATCAAAAAGCTGGTAGAATTCCAAGAGAAGATTCAGGCAGAAGTGGGCAAGCCTAAGATGGAAGTTCCTGTTTATGTTCCACCTGCTGAATTAGTAGAAGAAATCAAAGCTTATGGCGAAGCTAAGTTAAAGGCTGCTTTGATGGATGCTGATAAGAAACACAGAGAAGCCATGGTAGACAAGGTTAAAGAAGAAATTGCTACCGTGTTCAGCGAGAAGTATCCTGATAACGCTGCTGATGTTGCTTACATTACCCAAAAGTTAATTAAGGCCGTAGTTCGTAGAACTATTTCCGTAGATAAGATTCGTCCTGATGGTCGTCAACTGAACGAAGTTCGTCCTATCAGCTGCGAAGTTGGTGTTTTGGATCGTCCCCATGGTTGCGGTTTGTTCACCAGAGGTCAGACTCAGGTATTAAACGTTTTGGCATTAGCACCACTTCGTGAAGCTCAAATCATTGATGGCTTGGGCACCGAAGAACCAAACGTTATATTCACCATTATAATTTCCCGCCTTATAGCGTAGGCGAAACCAAACCCATGCGTTCTCCCGGTAGAAGAGAAATTGGTCATGGCGCTTTAGCTGAAAGAGCTTTGCTGCCTGTCATTCCTTCTGAAGATGAGTTCCCATATGCTATTCGTCTGGTTTCCGAAGTTTTGGAATCTAATGGTTCTTCTTCCATGGCCAGCGTTTGTGCTAGCACCTTGTCCCTAATGGACGCAGGCGTTCCTATTAAAGCTCCTGTTTCCGGCGTGGCAATGGGCCTGGTAAAAGATGGCGAGCATTTCACCATTTTGACCTGATATTCAAGGTTGGAAGATGCTCTTGGCGATATGGACTTTAAGGTAGCCGGTACTGCTAAAGGTATCACTGCCGTACAAATGGATATTAAGATTGATGGTATCAACAAGGAAATATTCCAACAAGCCTTGGCACAAGCTAAGGAAGGCAGAGCCTTTATCCTTGGCAAGATGCTGGAATGCATTGCTGAACCTAGAAAAGAATTGAAGAAATACGCTCCTAAGATTACTACCTTGATGGTTGATCCTGATAAGATTAAAGATATCATTGGACCTGGTGGCAAGATGATTAAGAAGATTGTTGAAGACACCGGTGCTAAGATTGATATCGATGATAGCGGCAAGGTTATGTAGCAGCTGTTAATGCTGAATCTGCAGACAAAGCTATTGCTATCATTAAGGGAATCACCGCTGTTCCTGAAGTTGGCAAGGTATATACCGGCAAGGTTACCAGAATCATGAATTTCGGTGCTTTTGTGGAATTCATGCCCGGTAAAGAAGGCTTGGTTCATATCTCTCAATTGTCTACCGAAAGAGTTGGCAAGGTTGAAGATGTTGTCAGCGTTGGTGATGAAATTGTTGTTAAGTTAGTTGAGATTGACCAAAAGGGTCGTTTGAACTTGTCTAGAAAAGCTGTTCTACAAAGCAAATAACGAAGAAATACCCCACGAGTGTGGGGTATTTTTTTGTAGTAAAACGGTTATAATAGCTCATCTACTTTGTCAGAATTTGCGTTTGCTCATTCAGCGGACCGGGATAGTCCAGCTTCACTCGCAAGCCTCATTCTTTCTAGTAGCTAAACTATTCTAACCGTTTTTGTTTTCCAAAGGTACAAAGACATAAAAAAAACACAATTAGGTGTACAAAATAGATGTAGAATTATAAGTTTTTTGCTATAATATAAAAGCAAATATTTAAAGAAGTGTATCGGGTAAGCTTTTTATAAGTCGGGAAGATAAATGGGGGTTCCTAACATGAATTGGCATGATAAACGGGTAAAGTATGGCATCATTGTACGGTGGTTCTATTTGCTATTATTCGCATTCCAGATTGCTAATAAGCTGAGTAGTGGCTAGAACTAAGGCTAATCAAGCTTCCAAGGCTAATGCCAGTTGCGGTAGGAAACAGCCTTTCCCGAAGAAGGAGTACCATTAATCCGGTAATAGATTAACCGGTTCCTTGGAGCCGGTATTGGCAGGCTGATGTGGCTGCTAAGGTAGCAGGCAGGCTAGAAGCAGGTACATGTGGATGTGGGTAACACAAGTAGACTAAGGGACAAGTGATTGGCCTGTACTGGAAAGCAACGAGCTGTCTGCCTCTGCCAACAGTGCCATGGGTTCTGTCTATGATGCCAGAGCTAGTCTTGCTCAGGCTGAAACGACTTTGGAAAGATATAAGAAATTATATTCAACCTGGTGCTATTTCCAAGCAAACCTTAGATAATGCTCAGTTTACCAGAGATATGGCAGCAGGCAAGTTATCTGCAGCAGAAGGTCTCTATGCTAATGCTGAGTCGAAGGTCAATGGTACAGAGGTCATTGCTCCCCAGGCCGGACGCATCATCAAAAGATATTATCAAGAGGGCTATTACGCTCCTGTAGGCAGTGCGTTGTTTAATATTGCCGATATTTCTTCCCTAACGTTAAAAATGAATATTCCTGAGGGCCAAATCGGCGGTGTATCAGAGGGCTTGGTGTGCCATCTGGAAATACCTTCCCTGGATAATAAAAAAGTAGACGGAATCATTACTAAGCTGGCTACTGTAGCTGATTTGCCGGCTCGTACCTTTGCTGCGGAAGTTACTGTGGATAATAGTAACAACCAGCTGAGAGGCGGGTTATCTGCTAATGTATTCCTTAATTTAGCACCGAAGAATAATGTGCTTACCATTCCTCAGGATGCTATTATAATGAGAGAAGACCAAAGAACAGTTTTCGTAGTTGATGATCAAGGTAAGGTTACCAGAAGAGTTTTGGACACCGGCTATATTGGCGGTGGCATTGTAGAAGTATTAAGCGGCATAACGGAAAATGACCGGGTTATCATTTCCGGACAGAATCGTATTCGTGAAGGTAGCAAAGTTTCTTTTGACAAAGGTGGTAAAAACTAATGATTAAGACCTTTATCGAAAGACCGGTTTTTACTACCATGGTCATCATGATCCTGGTAGTATTCGGTATCAGGGCCTATCCTCAATTAGGCGTTGACCTGTATCCGGAAATTGATTTGCCTTTAGTTAGCGTTACGGTTACCTACACCGGCGCATCTCCTGAAGAAATGGAAACTCTGGTTATCAAACCTATTGAAAACAGAGTAAGCCAGGTCTCCGGTATTAAAACCATGACCTCTACCGCACGTAGCGGCTATGCACAGACTGTAATTGAATTCCCTCTGGGCACCGATGCCATGGCTAAGGCCAGTGAGGTCAGAGAGAAGGTTGCTTCCGTTCGTGGTAAGCTGCCGGATGATATTGATGAACCTATTACTCAGAGAGTTGACTTAAGTGCTCAATCAGTTATTTCTTTTACCATGGCTTCCAAGAACAGAAGTCGTGGTGAAATTGTACGTATCATTGAAACAGTCTTGAAAACCAGATTGCAACAGGTAGAAGGCGTAGCCGAGGTTAACTACTACGGCGCTCAGGACAGAGAATTAAAGGTCTGGTTGGATGGCGAAAAGCTGCAAGCTTATGGCATTCCATTCCAGACAGTTTACAATCAGGTAAACTATGCCAACGCCAATACGCCCGGCGGGTCTGTTAAGCAAAATGGCATGCAATTAACTGTCCGTACCCTTGGTAAGTTTAAGAGCGTGGACGACATGAAGAACGTGGTAGTGTCCAATACCAATGGTCGTGTAGTGAAGCTAAGCGACGTAGCAAGGGTAGAGGATGCCTGGATAGAGGATAACTCCTATGCCAGAGCTAACGAGGTTCCCCAGTGTTAACATTAGCGTTACCAAGCAGTCAGGTAGTAACAGCGTAACAGTAGCCGATGGTGTACAAGCTGCCATGAAGGAAATGCGTGATACCAACCAACTGCCGGTAGATATTGAGGTAAGCTTGCTGAGAGATACCTCTACTTACATCAGAGATAATATTGCGGATGTGTGGAGTTCTATTTTAATCGGTGGTTTCCTGGCACTATGGATTACCTATATGTTCTTGCGTAACTTCCGTGCTACAGTTATTGGCGGTATGGCTATTCCGTCTTCTGTAATAGCTACCTTCGTATTAATGAAGCAGATGCATTTTACCTTGAATAACATGTCCTTGCTGGGCTTATCCTTGGCAGTAGGTATGTTAATCGATGATGCCATCGTGCTGATTGAAAACGTATTCCGCCACATGGAAATGGGCAAGGCTCCTAAAGTGGCAGCTTTGGATGCAGCCAAGGAAGTATCCCTGGCCATCTTAGCCAGCTCCCTGTCCCTGATTGCCGTATTCGTACCTATCGGTACCATGGGAGAAGTAATAGGACAGTTTTTTGCTCAGTTTGGCTTAACCGTTGCTTTTGCCGTTATTTTCTCTACCTTCTCCGCATATTCCCTTACTCCAATGCTTTCAGCCCACTGGCTGATTAATCCTAAGGATGAAGAGAAGAAACCTAGAAACAAGTTTGTGCAAAAGTTCCTGGATTTATTTGAAGAGAAGTTCCAAGAGTTTAGAAAATTATATTCTGATAGTATTGCCGCTGCAATGAATCATGCTAAGCTGATCATTGTTATTTCCATTGCCTTCTTGGTAGGCAGTGCGGCCTTGATTCCTTTTATTGGTATGGAATTCCAGCCTACCTATGATTCAGGCGAATTCTCCATTTCTGCCATTGCACCTTCTAATGTAAGCGTGGAGCGCATGGCTGAGATCATGAAACCGGTAGAAGAGATTGTTATTAAGGAACCGGGCATACGCCTTATTGGTATGCGTTTAGGTGGTAACAGAATTCCGCCCAACCAGGCAACCATAGAAGTAAAGCTAAAAGATATCGATGAGCGTGATAAATCCATGCAAGCAATCATGGATGACTTGCGCTTAAAGCTAAAAGATATTAAGAATGTGAAGCTGGCTGTTATGTCCGGTCAGGGTGCCGGCAGAGGCGATAAGCGTCCTGTGCAGATTGGTATCCAAGGCGCTGACCTTAAGGAACTGGAAAAATATGCCAATGAAATGGCTGCCGAGATTAAGAAGATTCCCGGCGCTACCGATGTTGACTTATCCAGCTTTGAAGCTGAGCCGGAAGTTATTGTGCGTATTGACCAAAGCAAGGCCAGCCGATTGGGACTAACACCTACCTCCGTAGGTAACGTAGTACAGATGGCCTTCCAGGGCAAAACTACTACTAATAAGTTTACCTTTACTGATCACGATTTTGATATTAGAGTGCAGCTGGAAGAAAATCAGCAAAAAAATATTGATGACGTAAGGAACCTTTTGATTTCCAATACCGAGGGCAAATTTGTCCGTCTGGCAGATATTGCTGATGTTACCTTGGAATCCGGTCCTACTAAGATTGATAGATACAATCGTGAAAGACAGGTTGCCGTTTATGCTAATACCGTGGGTATTAGTGCCGGCGAACTGACCAATAAGATTCAAAAGGACATAGTACCGGCCTTGAATTTGCCGGAAGGCTATTACACCACACTGATTGGTTCTTCTGATATGATGACCAGATCCTTTGGTGAAATTTATAAAGCGTTGGCTTTGGCTATCATAGTTATTTACATGGTACTGGCTGCTGAGTTCGAAAGCTTTAGCCAGCCGCTGGTTATCATGATGTCCTTGCCACTGGCTTTAACCGGTGCTATCCTGGGCCTGTTAATTACCGGCCTTACCATTAACATGATGTCCTTAATTGGTTTCGCCATGTTACTGGGCCTGGTAACTAAGGTAGCAATACTTTTGATAGACTATACCAACCAGGCGAGGGCTAAAGGCATGAATATTCGTGATGCCCTGAAAGAATCTTGTTCACTTAGACTTCGTCCTATTTTGATGACTTCTGTTTCTACCATGTTAGGTATCGTGCCTATTGCCTTGGGCTTAGGCGCCGGCGCAGAACTTCGTCAATCCATGGGCGTAGTTATTTTAGGTGGTATGATTTCTTCTACCTTCTTAACCTTAATTGTGGTACCATTATTCTATCTGGTATTTGAGGAATGGAAAGAAAAACATTTTACAACAAAGGAATGATGACATGTTTGGATTCGGCAGAAAAGTAGAAAATTTAGTGGCACCTGTAAGTGGTCGTGTTGTAGGAATTAGTCTTGTACCTGATGCTACCTTTGCGGAGAAAATGTTGGGGGACGGCATTGCTGTTGATCCATCAACTAACAAGATTGTGTCCCCGTGTGATGGTACTCTTACCATGGTAAGCGAAACAGGACATGCTTTTGCCGTAACATCTAAGAATGGACTGGAGATATTGGTTCATATCGGGTTGGATACCGTCAAGATGCATGGACATGGTTTTAAGCAGCTGGTTAAACCCGGCGGAAAGATTAAAGCAGGGGACCCGGTCATTGAGATCGATTTGGAAATGATCAAGCACGAGGGACACAAAACCATTACTCCTATGGTTATTACTAATATGGAGAAGGTTAAGAGTCTGGAGCTTAGCAAGGAACCTGATTGCTTTGTGGGCAGAACGGTTCTCTTAAAAGTGACTTTGGCTTAAAAACTTACATTAAAAGCTTATCTCTTCACAAATGTAGCTTGCTGTGGTACATTGAAAAGAGATAAGCTTTTCGTTTATGGAAAATTGTCTAATTTTGTAGATTATTTATACATTTTTCTAGGTTTATGATATAATCATTATGAGGAAGTCTATGTATAATTAAGAAATGAAATGCAGGAGAAAAAAATGAGAATCATGACCTTTTTCTCAAAACTTAAAAAGAGAGAACGCGGCGTGCTGCTGGTGGACAGCTTGATGGGGATTGTAGTTCTTGCTATCGGCTTAGTAGGCGTTTTGCAAGTTTTTACCTATGGCACTCAATATAGAGCGGATGCTAGCATGCGCCAAAAAGCAGTACAAATTGCTGCCGAAGGTATTGAAAAAATGAAAAATGTGGAGGCAGGAACGACAGTTACATTGACTGATTATCAAAACAGAGGCTGCCAAAATAACTGAACCAATTAAATTAACAGATTCTGAGACGTTTCAGCCGACTGTAACAGTTGAAGAAATTTTTAATGGCACAACTAATATCAAAGGTGATAGTAAAGTGCTTTTAGTTACTTCTTTGGTGCAATGGAATGATGGCAAGAAGATGCAAGAAGTGACATTAAACACGTATGTTACAGCAGAAGAGTAACAAAGTAGGAGAAATTATGAAGAAACATAATGGATTTACCATAATTGAATTACTTGTTGGCGTGGCTGTATCTGCACTTATATTTGGTGCAGTAGTGGCTGTTTTTCGTGGTGGCATAACAGCAATGTTTTTTGGACAAAAGCAAGAGGTTGTTTATGCTAATGCCAGAGCGGTTATGAATGATATAACAACTACACTTAAGTATGCTGACACTGATAAAATTCAGTACACTTCTGATTCAAAGATTACATATGAGGGAACAGGAAATGCTGTGACAATAATAGGAACTGGTAATCCGACTGATACAGTTACTTATACAAGGACAATAGAATGGGAAGATAGCAACTATAAAAGATTGAAGATTACCAAGATTGACAATGGAAAAACGACGATAGTATATTTCCCAGAAAAACAGGAAAACAGCGCATTTTCTACAACAGATTATTTCGAGACATATAATAATCTTACTGGTAATACAGCTTCTAAGCCACCATTTCCTGTCTTTGTGGATCAGAACAGTGAGTCCAGTGCGGAAGACCCCAACGGGCAACTATATGATGTTGTTTTTGCCTGTTCAGTATACTGTTTCGGGTATAACGAAGATAGATATTTTACGAAGCAAAGTTAATACTAATTCAAAATCTTTTGCTCAGGATGCAACAGGTGTTGATAGAGGAGAGCAAGTTAAAGGCATAGCTAATAGTTTGGCAATTGCTGTTACAACTTTATTTAATACAGATCCAACTCAAATAAAAACCAAAGCAGGAAAATTTACAAGCAATATTTCTTCTGCAGGTTTGACCAGAAAAGAGGGTGCAGAAACAGATCCATCCCTTGCTGGTGCGGCCAATAATGTCTGGAATTCTCTTTCTTCTGATGAAAGACTAGAAATTGGTAAAACATCATGGGTAATTGTACCTTGTGGTACCAATGATAAATTTCTTACAGGTAACAACCTTGTAAATAATAAGATTGATCATTGGAAAATATTCATAGCTAGAAATGTTATTGATGATATTCCTGATCCAGATACAAATCTAAGGCTTTATGATACAACTGATCATGGTGAAAAAGCAATTGATGATTTAGGCAAAGCTGGTACATATATTCTTCGTCCTGATTATGGCCTTATTACATATTGTTTCACGACTAAAGGTAAAGATACAACTACAGGCCTACAAGTTTCTGATCTTGTAAGCGATAAAGTTGCTGATACTTATGGTTATGCAACAGGAGTTCATTATGCTTCCGGACAAGTTGATGTAATATACATTAACTACAACAAGTGGGTATCTGCTCAAATAACTGTTAACAAGAAGACAAATTATAAAAATTATAAAGTACTACAAACTTCAACAAGTAAATATATTGAGGACTATCCAAATGGTAAAACTGGTGAGCGTGATAGAATAGATTATGACGGAGCAGGAAATGAATATGTACTTAATTCTCATCCTAGTACAACAAAGTATGATTATCCACCTGCTATGAGCTCAGATACGACGGATTGGTATACTTGGACTACTAACTGATAAAAAGAGGTTGCTATGAAACAAAAGATGCTAAGCCAGACAAACTTCATAAGTCGAAAAGGATCTGTCACTGTCATAGCTTTACTTTTTGTGCTATTTTTAGCAATTGTTGGAGCTGGATGGGGGGCACTAATGGCATCAGAGAATACTTCAGCGTTAGCTGATGAGGATATTTCTAAAGCTACATATGCTGCAGAGGCTGGACTAAAAAGAGCCATGATGGAACTTAGAAACAACAATGCTACGTGGACCTGGTTGGCAACAGCTGATTCTAGTGGTGTTACGACTGATAATTTTATGGATGTTGCAACGGGTGTAAAACCAACAGAGACAAATACGTCTCGTTATGAAGTTTATATCACATATGTGAGTTCCGGTAGTACTATTTTTGTTAAAAATTCTCCAACATTACCTACGGCAAATACAACATATACAGTATATTCTGTTGGCAGGTACAAAGATACAAAGAAAGCGTTAAGAAAAGTAGTTATTATAGGACAAAAATGATTATGCAAGATGAATGAAGGAGAGCTTCACACATGGAGATAAATGGTAGTGGCGGCAGCTTCGTCACCAAAGAATATAAAACAGATAAAGCGGTGACCTGGCAGCTAGCCGTGGAAACAGCACATGAAATGGATGTTAGGATTCAGTCTCAGGACGATGCTAATTACCTCTTGAATGGTACCATTACCAGTGATGAGAAAACCATGTTGTTTGGCAGGCACATCGATAAGCTTTTTACCTTGTCCATACAGGACATCGAAGGCGGCATTCAGGTTATCGTGGATATCCGCAAGGAACAGCTGGAGGTATATAGCTTTAAGCCCCAGAATAAAGAAACTGAAAGGTTCTTTGACAGACTAAATGATAAGCTGAGGGAATATAGTAAGATGAAGAAATGTCCCCAGTGTGGTAAAAGGGTGGAGCAGGAGGCTAAGTTCTGTCCTCAGTGTGGATATGCATTTTAAGCATAAAAAAAGAAACCAAGTACCCAAGGGTATTTGGTTTCTAATTTTAAGTTTTATGCTTTCACAGCTCTGGTAACTTTACCGGAACGTAAGCAACGAGTACAAACATTAATGCTTTTTACTTTACCGTCAACAACTGCTTTTACCTTTTGTACATTAGGTTTAAAGGTTGTTACAGTGTGTCTGTTGGAATGGCTGACGTTATTACCTGCCATCTCACCCTTCTTGCAAATCTCGCAAACATGTGCCATGGTTCCACCTCCTTCAAGCTATTAGGCAATGTTATTTTTCATGTCAGTGTAAGTATTTTAACACAATATGTAGGGTAAAAGCAAGTAAAAAATGCAATTTTTCTTAAGAAAGGATATTTTATGTGGTGGAAAGAGCCAATTACTGCTCTTAAGGGCGTTGGACCTAAGAAAGCAGAGGATTTTGCTAATTTAAATATTACGACTATCGGTGATTTATTGAACTTTTTTCCTCGTCAAGGTTGTTATTTGGATTATTCTAAGACCAAAACCATCAAGGAACTGACTCTTGACGGTGAAACCCAGGTTTTTAAGGGCACCATTGTCCGTATGTTGACTCGCCGTAGTGCCAGAAGCAGAAGCTTTGCCACGGTGACAGTCAGCGATGAGACCGGTTTTGCAGATGTGTACCTGTTTGCTCATCAACGGTTTCAGCTGAAGGCTTTTGAGGTAGGCGAGGAGATCATGGTGGCAGGCAAGGTTGGTCCCGGTCGCGGGGCCAAAAGCGTTACCAGCGCCATCCTTAGCCATATGAACAGCCAAACCAAGCCGATGGGTATTCTACCGGTGTACAGTTTAAGCGGCAGCTTGACGCAAAATCAAGTCCGTGGTGCGGTAAAACAAGCTTTAGCTTTGGCCCAAAAGGAGCTGCCAGAGTCTTTGCCCGGTGATGTGATTAAGGCCAAGGGCTTAATGGCTCGTTTGCCGGCAGTGGAGAACATTCATTTTCCCCAAAGTTTGCTTTGTTGGCAGAAGCTAAGAAGAGATTTGTTTTTGAAGAGTTGTTTTTGCTCCAATGTGGGCTTTTGTATTATAGAAAGAAGATTAAAACTGAGAAAACCGGTATTAAGATGGCGGCAGATGGGGCTTTGGTTAAGGCTGTAATCAAGAATCTGGGCTTTCCCTTAACACCTGCTCAAACTAAGGCATGGCAGGATATTTCCCTGGATATGCAGCAGTCTGAGCCTATGCATCGTTTATTACAGGGCGATGTTGGTAGTGGTAAGACCGCTGTGGCGGCTTTAGCGTTGGCTAAGGCAGCAGAAAATGGTTACCAGGGTTGTATTATGGTTCCCACGGAAATTCTGGCCGGACAGCATTTTGAAGCGCTTACCAAGGTGCTTAAGCCTTGCGGTATTGATGTAGCTATGCTAACCGGTAGTGTTACCGGTACGGCTAGACAGGAAATTCTGGAAGGCTTGGCAGATGGTACCATTCAGGTAGCAGTAGGTACACATGCTTTGATCCAGGAGAGTGTAGCTTTTAAGGATTTGGCTTTGGTAATTACCGATGAACAGCATCGTTTCGGTGTAGAGCAAAGAGCTAAGCTAGCCAATAAGTCTAAGTTTGCTCCTGACACCTTGGTTATGACGGCTACACCTATTCCTCGTACGCTGGCCCTGACCGTGTACGGCGATTTGGATGTATCTCTCATGAAGGGCATGCCACCCGGCAGAAAGCCTATCATGACTTTATGTTATAATGAGGATAAGCGTCCGGAGATATATGCCGGCATGGTTCGTCAGGTAAAGGCCGGTCATCAGGCCTATGTAGTTTGCCCGCTTATTGAGGAAAGCGAAGGCATGGAGGCTAAGGCTGTTACCAGCATTTATGAAGAACTGACCCATTCTTATTTGAAGGGCGTGCGTTGTGGACTGCTCCATGGCAAGCTAAAGCAGGAAGAAAAAGATAAGGTGATGGCAGCTTTTGTGGCCGGCAAAATTGATGTGCTGATTGCTACTACGGTTATTGAGGTAGGTGTCAATGTTACCAATGCAACCTTAATGGTCATTGAGGGCGCAGACAGATTTGGCTTGGCACAGATGCATCAGCTGCGTGGCAGGGTAGGACGGAGCTCCACCCAATCCTATTGCGTCTTGCTTAGTCCTAATACCAGCGAAGAGACTATGGAGAGGCTGCAGATCATGCGGACTTGTCACGATGGTTTTGAGCTGGCGGAGAAGGATTTGATTTTAAGGGGAGCAGGGCAGTTATTTGGCCTTAGACAGCATGGGTTGCCCGATTTATACATTGCTGATATACTACGAGATACGGATACTTTAGTAGAAGCAAGACAACTGGCAAAGACGATTTTCCAAAAGGAGAGTTCTTTTAAAGCAGTGGAAGAGGCTCTTCGCAATCAATTCGATGATAGATTTGCCAGAATATTTTATGCTTGAGAGTGAAACATGGACGAACAAAAACAAGTTGAAGATAAGCAAGCAGTAGGCCAACAAAATAATGTGGACCAACAAAATAATGTAGAGAAGGACAAGATACCTGAAGGTACGTTTAAGCTAATTGCCTTCGGCTGTCTGGTCTTGATTATTTATGGCATTCATCACTTTGCTCCGGAATTTTTCCACAAGGTCTTGGTGTTATCTACCAGAGGAGATATTAAGGGAACAGCTCGTTTCTTGAATTCCTTTGGCCCCTGGGCCATTATCGTTAGTTTCCTGCTGGATGTGTTTATTAATGCGGTAGGCTTTTTACCATCAATTTTTCTATCAACGGCTAACGGTCTTATTTTTGGTTTGCCTATTGGCATAACTATTTCCTGGGTAGCAGAATCTGTAGGCGTTATCATTAGCTTCCTGGTGCTGCGTTATTTCCTGCGAGATACGGCAGAGCAGCTCATTGAAAAGAGTAACAATCTGCAGCGACTGGATGAAATGAGCAGTAGCAGCGGTTTGGTGGCTATGGCCTTGGCTAGAACCTTGCCTTATTTCCCATCAGGTATTTTGAATGCCCTGGGTGCCATTAGTAAAATGAGCGTTCGGGATTATGTTATTGCCAGCTTCATAGGCAAGTTTCCCTCCACGGCGCTAGAAGTCATCATGGGCCATGATATTGTGAATTATCGTACCAGCATGCATAGGCTGGGAATGATGGTAACCATAGTTATTGCAGTTTATGGCTATATGTTCTACAGGAAATATAAGAAGCAAAAAGAACAAAAATAAAGACGAAAACTGGGGTAAATGTGTATCTAACATTACACATTAACCTCAGTTTTTTTTCTTTTCTTGCCGAGGGCTGGAAAAAAAGGAAAGAAGCAGGTTTAATAGAATTATATTAAAGTGGAATAAAGCGGAAAAGGAGGAAATATCGTGAAAGATTATACTGGTGATAAATTAGAAATGTGGCCATTGTGGGTCATGGTGGAGCCGGAACAACATCCTTGACTGAGGGTTTGCTTTACCGCAGCAAAGCATTAACCAGAATGGGAACAGTTGAAGATGGAGCTACCACCACGGACTATGAACCGGAAGAAATTAAACGCTGCGTATCTGTTAACGCAACTTTAGCTCCTGTGGAGTGGCGTGACGTAAAGATTAATTTATTGATACCCCGGGTTTTGCAGATTTCGTGGCTGAGGTAAAGGGAGCCTTTCGTGCTGTGGACAGTGCTTTGATTGTCATCAGCGCTACCAGTGGTGTACAAGTAGGAACGGAACAATGCTGGAAGTTAGCTGCAGAAGCAGGGCTGCCCCGTATTATTTTCATTAATAAGATGGATCGTGAGAATGCTGATTATGATAGCATTTTGAACCACTTAAGAGAAAAGATTGGTAAGAAAGTATTGCCCTTGGAATTGCCTTTAGGACAAGCAGAGAATCTGGCCGGTGTTATTGATGTATTTAACATGAAGGCTTATAAAGGTAATGGCAATGGGGCTGATGAAATAGATATTCCTGAAGACTTGAAGGCTTGGGCCCAGGATGCACACGATAAGATGGTAGAGGCAGCTGTGGAAGCTGACGATGCTGTCATGGAAAGATATTTAAACGGCGAAACAATTCCTGATAAGGAAGTCATGGATTGCCTGATTAAAGGTATTCGTCAAGCTGTTATTTTCCCGGTGCTGTGCGGCAGTGCTACCAAGAACATTGGTTTGGGCAGATGCATGAATGCCATTATTGAGTATACCTTCCCGGCAGTTTTGAATGATTATATCGTGAAGAATTTAAAGACCGGCGAAGACGAATTGCGTGACTCCAACGCTCCTATGGCGGCCTTGGTCTTTAAGACAACATCCGATCCCTTCGTAGGCAGATTAAGCTTCATCCGCGTGTTCTCCGGCATTATTAAAGCAGATAGCATCGTTTATAACGCTAGCCGTGAAGAAGATGAAAAGATTGGTAACGTGTTTACCATGAGAGGTAAGACACAGATTCCCATGAGTCAGATTTGTGCCGGCGATATTGGCGTAGTTGCTAAATTGCAGGTAACTGCTACCGGTGATACCTTGAGCGATAAGAATTCCCCTGTGGCCTTTGCGCCAATTGCTTTCCCGCTGCCTATGTATACCAGAGCTATTTATGCTAAGAAAAAAGGCGACGAGGATAAGATTGCCAACGCCTTAAATCGTCTGACTGATGAAGATCCGACTTTCATTGTTTCCAGAAATACGGTAACCAAGGAAACCTTGATCAGTGGTATGGGCGATCAGCATCTGGAAATCATCATGGAAAGAATGAAGAGAAAATTCGGCGTAGAAGCAGACCTGAAAGGCTCCTATTGTTGAATACAAGGAAACCATTCGTGGTACCGCTGAGGTAGAAGGCAAGCACAAGAAACAAAGCGGTGGCCATGGCCAATATGGCGATGTAGTTGTGAAGATTGAACCTCTGCCACCTGGAAGCGGTTTCGAGTTTGTTGATAAGATTTTTGGTGGTTCCGTACCACGTCAATATATTCCGGCTGTAGAAAAAGGCATGAGAGAAGCTATTGAGCATGGTGTGTTGGCTGGTTATCCGGTAGTGGATATCCGCATTACCTTGATTGATGGTTCCTATCACGCTGTAGACTCCTCAGAAATGGCCTTCAAGATTGCTTCTCACCAAGCCTTCCAAAAGGGTTGCGAGCAAGCTAAGCCTGTTTTGATGGAACCCTATTACAATCTGGATGTATACTGTGCTGACAGCATGACCGGTGATGTAATCTCCGACCTGAATACTAAACGGGGACGTATCCTGGGAATGCAAGGTACTGAAAATGGTCTTAGCTGCGTGAAGGCACAAGTGCCCTACGCAGAGATTCTGGACTATGCAGTTAATCTGAGAGCCCTGACTCAAGGGTTAGGTACTTTCGAGATGAAGTTTGACCACTACGAAGATGTTCCGCAAAGACTTGCGGAGCAGATTGTGCAGATAGGAAGGCTGCTATAGCAGCAGAAAAAGAAAGTAATTGTAAGAGCTACGATATTCACTAATCTACTTTGTCGCAACTTGTGTTTGCGAGTCGGGATGGACCGAGGTGTCCTATCCCTTCCCGCAAGCCTCGTTGCTCCTAGTATCTTAGTAAATCTCGTAGCTCTTTTTGTTTTAATAGCCATTTGAGCCAATTGGTTCTATGGTAGTGGTATAATGTATATATAATTTATTCGGAAAATGGGGCGCTCATATGAAGAAAAATATCAAGCTTTTATCTACTATTATTTGCCTTAGCTTATTGACGACTGCTACTTATGTCTCTGCCGGTGATTCGCCGTCCTACTACGATTGGCGGCGCAATGCGCCTATGGACAAGAACTCTGCTTTTACAAATGCCATTGTGGGTCCGGTTCTTTTACAAAGTCCTTATGAAGATTGCTGGAGTTTTAGCCATACAGCCAGTTTGGAAAGTACTTTAAATATAAAACTACAGGCGGCTAATTTGCCTGCAATTTCTCGTCTCAGTCAGCGCTATTTAGCTTGGTTGTCATATGCACCAACCTTGGATGGTAGTGGTGATGGATTTTATTTTTATGATGAAGGTATAGAAAAATCAGGCTTTAATAACCAAACGGTATTTAATGTGGGTGGTTCTAGTGACGAGGCCGTCAGTGTTTTTGTTCGTTATGGAGCGGCCTATAATGATGAGTATCCGTATCAAAATAACGACGACATGCAAGGTGTTAGTCTTGTAGCCGGGCGTGGTGTTGCTCTACATGATTCTTATGGCTTATCTATGTATTCACCAGAAAGTTCTTGTACACCTTTTATTAACTTGAATAGCGCTATCAGAGATTATTACAAAAAATTGATTCAGGATTATGGTGTGTTGGCGATTAGCTACTATGCAAATCAAGATTCTGCAACTATAGAAACAGTTGAAGAACAAGATATACTCACTTCAACAAAAGCTATTTCGAACCATTCCGTGTCTCTGGTGGGCTGGGATGACGATTATACGATGCTAGATAAGAAGGGAGTTGTTCATACAGGTGCCTGGATTATGCGCAATAGCTGGGGAGCAACGGCTGGCGATAATGGCTATTTCTACCTTTCTTATGATGATGCAACTGCTTTTGCTGAAGGCGTTAATAATGCCGAAACTGATTGGGGACGCTATACGGCGGTGAACTACTATTGCTCCCAGCGGTTTTTCCCTACAGTCAACACCGATAATGGATAAGAAGGTACCAGATATTTTAATCCAAAAAGGTGGTTATAAGATAGCAAATAAGCTTACTGCCGGTGACAGCCAAATGCTGAAAGCAGTTGGTATCTTCGCACCTGCCGATAGCATGAGCTATAAGGTAGAGGTGAGCCTAAAGGGTACAACTCCTACAGACACTCAGGTTATCTATACCAAGACTGGTACTTTTGGTTCGGATGGGACAAGTAGCTATAAAGGCTATCGTACCATTGATTTTGATAAATATGTTTATTTGCCGAACGCACAAAATTATTTTATTACCGTTACCTTAACAGGCAAGGACGGGGAAGACTATTATATTCCTATATCCTATGATCAAAACCAAAAAAGTGCTGCTGGTGTTTCTTATCTTTATAATCCTTCTACGCAACAATGGCTTGACACTACTTTCATAACTATAGATGGCGAAACTAGCGAAATAGCTATGCCAATGTTTGCCTTGAATAAATATTCCAAAGAAGCCAACGGAGGAGATTTTACTGTGGCGTCTTTGAACGACAATGGCGTCGGAGGTAGCGAGATTTATCTAGGCAAGAAGAATGAGCTGTATACGACAGATTTGTTGCATCATGTGGTGCTGAACGCCGACGGTACTTATAGTGCAACCGGTACGCCGCGTTATACACTGTCTAACATGACGGTAGACTTAACTAAAGGTCTTACTGATTCCGCGTACGGTGGTAAAATTAGCGGCGAAGGTCAGGTTATTAAGATTGGTACAGGTATGTTGGCCTTAACCGGTACGAATACATATACCGGAGCAACTAATGTGAAGGAAGGCTCCTTTGCCTTAACCGGTAGTTTGCAGAGTCCTGTCACAGTAGCAAATGGTGCTGCTTTTACAGGTACTGGTACTATTAATGGCAATCTGGTAAATAAGGGTACTTTGCAGCCTGGTCTTACTGCCGAGGCACAAAACTTGCTCAAGGCAGCAGCAGGCGATAGTAGCACTACTAGTGTTACGCAAGTGGGAGAGTTGACGGTGAATGGTAATTTTACTTCTACCGGCAAAGTGCAGATTTCTGTTTTAGGTACGGACAATAGCAAGCTGAATGTGAAGGGGATAAGTACTTTGACAGGTAGTGCATTGTCCTTAGCAGGGAGCGCTGCCTTGCCACTAGTAAATTATAACTACAAGTATTTAACTTCTCAGGGCGGGATTATCGGCAACGTAACGCCGGAGGCTATTTCTCCTTATCTTACTTTGCAGGCTACGGTAGATGGCAACAATGGTTATTTCACAGCGGCCAATACTACTAAGCTGGGCAATCAGCAGGGGACTACGCCTTCGGAAAATTCCGTAGGCTCTGCTTTGAATAATCAAGCGCTAAGTGCTAGTGCTGCTGATCCAACCTCTGCTAATGCGCAGGCACTTAATGCGCTGTTCTATCAAGACTCAGCAACTGCAGGCAAATTTATCAAAGATGTAACCAGTGAAGCAAGAGCAGAGCTTTTCAGTCAAAGCCCCATGAGTTCACTTACTAAAGAATCGATTTCTAGCAGAATGGACACCGTAGATTTCAGCGGTCCTGTAGCAGTAAACGCTGCTCAATCTCTGGATGCCGATGCACCTCAGATGAAGACGTCATTGCCTGTGAGCTTGGACGCTACCAACAATGTGTGGTTCAAATTATTCCGAGGCTTTGAGAAATTATAATTACAACGATTCGTTAGAGAACAAGACTTTTGGCGGGGCAGTAGGATATGACCATGCGCTGAACCTCAATACTCGTATCGGCGGTTTGTTCAGCTATGGTGTTACTGACTACAATACTAATAACATCGAGGGCAAGAGCTACGACTGGCGAGTGGGTGTGTATGGTGACCATAAGAATGGCGACTGGGATTATCAGGCACTGGCAACTTATGGACGCAACCATTACGACCTTGATAGATCCGTATCGTATGAAGGTACCAAGACTAACAGTGATTACAAGGCTAAAGTTTGGGACGGCGAAGTGAAAGCCAGATACTTCATTCCTTCTACTCAAACTAAGACTTGGCAAGTAAAGCCTTATGGCAAAGTATCCTACACTCATACCAATCAAGATGCTTATGTGGAAACAGGCACTAGTATCTTCAAACAAAGCTTAAACAGTGCCAGCAATAATTCCTGGCGTGGCGAAGTGGGCGTAGAACTAAACCGTAACCTCAATAACAAAACCAGTTGGGGTGGAAGTATCGGTTACAAACGCATTTTGTCAGGCTTGAACCCTGAACTGAACGGAACCTTTGTTGGTGATACTAATGGTTTCTCCATCCAGAGCGACAACGACAGAAACTATGTAACCTATAGCTTGAACACCCGTGGTTCTTTAGGTGGCAAGTGGATGGGGCAGGCTGAGTTCCGCGGCGAAGCTAGCCACAATACTCATAAAGAAGTTTTAAGCGTAACAGCAAAGTATAGCTTCTAAAGACAAAAGTGGGACAAGGGGACGGTTCTTTTGTCTCACAAAGAAAGACTGTAGTTTTATTGCCTCGGAAACCGTGACGCCTGCGGCTTTTTAATGGTTTCCTCTGGCAAATAAAACTACAGTCTTATTTTATTTCTTCATTGCTTCCAGTTGCTTCTTAACTAACGGTTTAATACCGCCGCTTTGCAAGATATTTAGTACATAGGCACTAAGTGGTTCCGCTTTGGCGATAACGCCGGTTGTTAAGTTCTTTATTTCCCCGGTAACAAAGTTGACGGTGACCTCATCGCCTTTTTTAACCAGCTTACTAATACCCGGACAGGTAATGGCAGGAATGCCTAGGTTAATAGCATTACGGAAGAAAATACGTCCAAAGGATTCGGCCAGGATTGCGCCTACGCCAATACCTTTGAGAGTAATGGCAGCATGCTCTCTGGAAGAACCGCAGCCAAAGTTGGTCCCGCTGACAATGATATCGCCACCGGTAAACTCTTTAGCCAGATTTGGTTCCGCACTGCCACCCATAGCATGTTTCTTTATATCTTCTACTTCAGTTAATTCTACATAAATACCGGGATAAATTTGATCTGTATCAATGTTATTGCCAAATACCCAGGCCTTGCCTTTAACCTCACTAGTCATGATTATTTGCCTCCTTCCAGATAGGGCGTAGGATCTGTAATTTTGCCGTTTAAGGCAGAAGCTGCTACTGTGGCAGGTGAGCCTAAGTAAATTCGGCCTTTGACGCTGCCCATGCGTCCCTGGGAAGTTACGGTTGGTAGAAGAAACACAAACCTCGTCAGCAGCTAACAAGCCTTGGTGAATACCCAGGCAAGCTGCGCAGCCAGGTGCAGTTAAAGTAGCACCGGCATCCAGAAGAGTTTGGATATAACCTTTCTTTAAGCAGCTTTCCAAAACGAACTTAGAACCAGGAACCATGATCATACGAGTGCCTGCCGGAATTTTTTTGCCTTGCAAAATAGCAGCAGCAATAGCAAAATCCTGCTCACGACCACCGGTGCAAGAGCCTAGGTAAGCCTGGTCTATATGGAGACCGGCATACTTACTTAAATCGCTGACATTGTCTACGCTAAAGGGAGCAGCCAATTGAGGCTTAATGTTGCTTACATCGTAAGTTAAATCAGCACAATATTTATAATCAGGATCTGTTTCATAAATGGTATAGTCGGTAATATTGTGTTCTTTTAGATAAGCCATGGTAATTTCATCAGGTTGGATATAACTTGTCTTAGCACCCATCTCGGTACTCATGTTACACATAGCCATACGCTCTGAAACGCTGAATTCCTTCAGCACAGGTCCGGCAAATTCTACAGCCTTGTAGACGCCGTAGTCAGCTTTCAAATCGCCGATAATATGGAGAATGACATCCTTGGCATAAACGCCCTTAGGCAATTTACCGGTTAAGTTAATGCGGATGACTTCAGGGACCATGAACCACAATTGGCCGGTGGCCAGAATAACTGCCAGGTCAGTGGCACCCACGCCGGTACCAAAGGCACCAAAGGCGCCGTGAGTAGTAGTATGAGAATCAGTAATGACGATAATCTCACCGGGCTTGGAGAAACCATAGTCCGCCATCAACTGGTGGCACACTCCTTGGTTAATATCCATGAGATGAGTAATACCTTGCTCTTTTACAAAGGCACGGAATTTTTTATGATTGTCTGCCTGCTTTTCGGTAGCACAGGGAGCATAGTGATCAAAAAAGAGAATTACTTTAGTAGGGTCAAAAACTTTTGTTCCACCCATTTCATAAAAGGATTTGACGGTTTGATAATATAAATCATTAATGCCGGCATAGTCAATATTACAATTAACAATTTCCCCGGCATGCACTTCTTTTTTACCTGCTTTAACAGCTAACAGTTTTTCTATGGCATGCATGATTTCACGCTTCCTTTCTTTATGCTTCTAGCTTGATTTTACAAAAGAAATACTATAAAATCAATTTTATAGTATTTATATAGCCATAAATATAATTTATACTAAATGGTTGAATAAGGAGGCGTTGTCCATGCAACAGGAAATGCTGTATGTCTTGGCCGTCTACCAGGCAGGAACTTTTCCAAGGCGGCTGAAAAATTATTTATAACCCAGCCTGCCTTAAGTATCGCCATAAAAAAGATAGAAGACAAAATAGGAATGCCTTTGTTTGATCGAAGCACTAAACCTTTACAACTAACGGCAGCAGGACATATCTATGTGCAAAATATCAGAGACATGCAATGCCTGGAAGACAATTTGACTAATGCTTTACAGGATCTGAACTTTCTGGAGGAAGGAGAGCTTCGTCTGGCAGGTACTCAATATTACAATTCACATGTGATTCCTGCTACCATAAAGAAGTATATGGCTAAATATCCCAAAGTTAAGCTAACTCTCCTGGAAGATAACTCCGGTAATTTAGATGCACACTTGGAAGATGGTTCTGTAGATTTGGTGCTGCACTGTGGCAAATTTGACGAAAGTAAATATAAAGCTTATGAAGTTTTTAAGGATTATTTGTTGTTAGCCGTCCCCAAAGAATTTGCCATTAACAAAAAATTAGCAGGCAAATTTCTTACTACGGAACAAATAAAAAAAGATTACTTTTTACAAACGGATTGTCCCATTGTTCCTTTGTCTACTTTTGCCCAGGAACCATTTCTCATTCTCACTAAAAGCAATGACTTACGTAAACGTGCTTTGGCTATGTGTAGTACTGCCAATTTTACGCCAACAGTTCGCTTTGAAGTGGAGCAATTGGAAACCTCTGCATATTTGGCAGCTAGTGGTTTAGGTGCAACATTTCTTAGTGACAGAATGATTAAAGAAAAATCCAATGGCAAAGTTATGCTACTATAAATTAACTTCACCTGAAGCAACCAGACATTTTCATGCTGTGTTAAGAAAAAACAGTTACATTTCCAAGGTCATGCAAGTTTTTATAGAAATGAGCAAAGAGACATGGCGTGGAAGCGTTAACGGAATATGAAGAAAAGTAGAGCCATTTTGGAACCGTCCCAAAATGGCTCCCAGATTTTTTTGTGAGACAAAAGTACCGTCCCCTTGTCCCACTTGTTTTCGTTTTATGCTATAATAACAGGGTATCTTATTATAGGAGCGTGAATCATGAAACCTGTTAAATTATTTACAACTATATTGTTAGTGGCTTGCATAAGTGTTATCGGCTGTTCTTTCCTTAATGGTGGCAAGAGCGGGGGAGCAGAGACTAAAATACCTACTTATCAGGGGTGGACTACTGTAAATTTAAAGGATATTGGTACCATGCAAATACCGCCTACCATGGAGGTACAAACACCAGAATACCTAAAGAAACTGGAAGCGTCGGTACAGAATGATCCGGCTAAGCTGGTTAAGGTGCAAAAGGAAAATGCTATGGGACTAAGCTTTAACGCCATCATTTGCCAGACTAAGGGCATTAATGATAGTGGAAAAGAGCCTGCTAAGGATACAAAGTTTGCCAAGGCTGTGTTTAGTATCATTCCTGTGCAGACGAAGGTGCCTTCTTATGGTAAACCCATAGGCCTAAATGAAGCTCAAATCAAGGAATTTGGTGATATTACCAAAGAGAGCATCATGAAAAACAATGAATTTCTAGGAACCAATTTGAAGTTTTTGAAATGGGAGCCTATGAAGAGCGAAATCATCAATGGGGTAGAGTGCCTGCATATTGCTTACGAGCGCCAGCTGGGCAACGAGCCTTCTGTGCTTATTGATAGATACATTTTCTTCGATAAGGAGAGGCTCTTCACCTTTGAAACTGCTTATCGCAGTACGGAGAAGGAATATTGGCATGGCAAGGATCAGGACATCAGCAATATTGTGAATACCATCAATATGGGTGCCAAACCTGCCCAAAAGTAACAAGTTTGGCTATTCATCAAACCTAGCCTAAAAGTCTGTAAAGTTGGCAAGAAAACCAAGTTTACAGACTTTATTTTTTGCTTGTTTTATCTTATAATGAATTGTGTAAAAAATAGCTAATTTGGAGGCTTTCAATGAAAAAAATTGATACCGATAGTATTAACACCTTACGGTTTTTGTCTATCGACCAGATCCAAAAGGCCAAATCCGGTCATCCAGGCTTGCCTTTAGGGACTGCACCTTTGATGTACACTATTTGGGACAGGTTTATGCATTTTAATCCTAAAAATCCCAATTGGTTGAATAGAGATAGATTTGTTTTATCTCCAGGCCATGGTAGTGCTTTGTTATATTCCATGTTGTATTTGACAGGCTATGGTTTGACCATGGAGGATTTAAAGAATTTCCGTCAATGGGGTTGCAAGACGCCTGGACATCCTGAGTATGGTGTTACTGCCGGCGTTGATTTATCTACCGGTCCTTTGGGACATGGTTTTGCTATGGCAGTTGGTATGGCACTGGCTGAGGAAATGCTGGCTAAGAAATATAATAAAAAAGGTTTCAAGGTCATTAATCATTATACCTACGGTATCACTTCCTGATGGCGACCAGATGGAGGGCGTTGCTTCTGAAGCAGCTTCCCTGGCAGGTACCTGGGGCTTGGGCAAATTGATTTTCCTTTATGATGATAATCATATTACCATCGAAGGCAATACACTAATATTGCCTTTACAGAAAACGTTAGAAAGCCAGATATAAGGCCTATGGCTGGCAAGTATTGAAGGTAACTAATGCTGAAGATATAGACGAAATAGCTAAAGCTATTAAAGAAGCACAAAAAGATACTAAGCATCCTTCTTTGATTATTGTGCCTACTCATATTGGTTATGGCAGTCCTAAACAAGATTCTGCCAGCTCCCACGGCGAGCCGTTGGGCGTAGAGAATGTTGCTGCCACCAAAGCTAAAGCAGGTTGGGATCCTGAGAAGTTCTTCTATGTTCCTGCTGCGGTGCAAAAACATTTTGACACCAAGGTTGGACAGGGCAAGAAAGAAGAAGCTGCCTGGGATAAAATGTTTAAGGCCTACAGCAAGGCTTATCCTGAGTTAGCTGCAGAGCTTACTGCTGCACTAGAGGGCAAGGCTAATATTTCTGTACAGGCCTTGGCTAAATTGGTAGAGGGTAAGGAAGCTATGGCTACCAGAGAAGCTTCCGGTAATGTGCTGCAAGAGCTAAGCAAGGAGCTTCCTAACTTAGTAGGTGGTAGTGCAGACTTAGGTCCTTCCAATAAAACTGCCATGAAAGCTTATCCTTATTTCTCCGCTACAGAAGTAGAGGGCAGAAATATTCATTTTGGTATTAGAGAACATGCCATGGGTTGTATCGTTAATGGTTTAACTCTGCATGGCGGTTTGGTTGCCTTTGGTGCCACCTTTGAAGTGTTTGCTGATTTTATGAGACCGGCTGTGAGAATGGCAGGATTGATGAAGATAGGCAGTATTTTTGTTTTGACTCACGATAGCATTTGCGTTGGAGAAGACGGACCTACTCATCAGCCTGTAGAGCAGACCATGAGTCTCAGACTTATTCCTAATGTGTCCGTAATCAGACCGGCTGATGCCTACGAAACTGTTGTAGCTTGGAAATTGGCAGTAGAGAATAAGAAACAACCTACTTGCTTAGTATTGACTAGACAAAAATTGCCTGTGCTGACTGCTTATAAGAAAGTAATCTTAAAGGGTGCAGCTAAGGGTGGTTATGTAATTAGTCCTGCTAACGGATAAGCCTAAGGCTATTCTTATTGCTACCGGCAGTGAAGTAAATTTAGGCTCTGGCAGCCCAAAAGACTTAGCTGCTAAGCATGTACCTGTAACCGTAGTGTCCATGCCAAGCTGGGATAAATTTGATAAACAAAGCGCAGCTTACAAAGAGGCTGTACTACCTAAGGATGTAGCACGTATTGCCATTGAAGCAGGTATTACCTTAGGCTGGAGCAAATACACAGGCAGTGAGGACAGAGTCATTGGCTTCAATCGTTTTGGTTCATCCGGACCGGGACCTGTGGTTTACGAAAAGTTTGGTATGACTGTAAAACACATCGAACAAGTTGTGGCAAAAATATAACACTAATTTATTTACCGGTGGGGACGGAGAAAAGTGGTAAATCCGCCTGATAAGGCGGAAAAATTTACCACTTTTCTCCGTCCCCAAGTGGTAAATGGTAAATGTGCAAGAGGAGGAAGAGCAATGAAGCATTTGCTAACTATCGCAGGTTCTGATTCATCCGGCGGATGCCGGAATCCAGGCCGATTTAAAAACCTTTGCTGCCCATGGTTGTTTTGGCATGAGTGTCATTACGGCAGTTACTGCACAAAATACAGTAGGTGTAACAAAAATTCAAAACATTGATCCTGATATTGTAGCTGCCCAAATTGATGCAGTGTTTACGGATATCAGAGTTGATGCTGTAAAGATCGGTATGGTTTCTCAAGTTCCTATCATTAAGATTATTGCTGAGAAATTAAGAAAATATCAACCGCCCATTATTGTTTTGGATACGGTAATGGTTTCCAAGAGCGGTTTTGATTTGCTAGAGCCGGCTGCTTGCTCAACCTTGATTAAAGAGCTTTTGCCTTTGGCAACCTTAGTAACACCTAATTTGCCGGAAGCAGAGAAAATCGTTGGTTATAAAGTAGAGAATAAAGAGACCATGGTGAAGGCAGGTAAGGATATCTTGGCCATGGGACCTAAGGCTGTGCTGATTAAAGGCGGTCACTTAACGGAGACAGCAGATGATTATCTGCAATTGCCTAACGAGGGTATCTGGTATAAGAAGGAAAGAATAGCTACCAAGAATACTCATGGTACAGGTTGCACCTTGTCTTCTTCTTTAGCTGCTGATTTAGCTAAGGGTCTTAGCCTGAAGGATGCTGTACAGTCCAGCAAGGAATATGTAACTCTAGCCATTGAACATTCCTTAGCTATTGGTCATGGCTGTGGACCAACACACCACTTTGTAGAGATGTTTAAGAAAGCGGGTTGGAGTAATGATAGAATTTATACAAGAGATGGCCAAGCTGAGAGAGACCGTTAAGGCTCAAAAGCCATTGGTGCATCATATTACCAATTATGTCACAGCCGGTTTCTGTGCTGATATAGCTCTGGCCGTAGGTGCCAGTCCTGTCATGGCAGACGAAATAATAGAGATGCCGGAGATGACAGGGAAGGCTAATGCCTTGGTTATCAACATTGGCACCATTAATGCCAAGAAATATGAAGCTATGCTGAAGTCCCAAGAGGTAGCTCACAGTAAACATATTCCCATTATCTTAGATCCGGTAGGAGCTATGGCTACGGAATATAGGTTAAAGGCTGCTACTGTTTTGGCAGGGCAAGGCGTAGCTATCATCAAAGGTAATTACTCGGAGTGCCTGGCACTTTTAAGCAAGGAAGCTAAAGGCAGAGGAGTGGATTCTGAGGCAGACGCTACTTTGACTGCAGTGGAATTAGCACCTAAGCTGGCATTGCAATATAAGTGTGTGGTGGCAGTAACAGGCGCAGTTGATGTCATTAGCGATGGCAAGAAAACTATTATAGCTAAGAACGGCGACCCTATGCTGGGTAGCATTACCGGTGCGGGCTGCATGACAGGTACCTTAATAGGTGCCGCAGCAGGTGTAACGACTAACTACTTAGCTGCAGCAGTTTTTGGCATTACCTTAATGAATACGGCAGCAGAAGCAGCAGTGCAAACCTGTAAGGGACCGGGGTCCTTTAGAATGCAGCTGATGGATGCTATTTATCAAACTACTGCACTAGGACCTAATGAGCAAGTTTAAAGGAGAGAAAAATGAAGCCTGTTATAGATTATTCCTTGTATCTAGTTACGGATAGGCACTACCTGAAGGGCAGAGATTTTTATACTTGTCCTGGAGAATGCCTTAAAGGGTGGCATTACCCTGGTTCAGCTGAGAGAGAAAAACTGCGGACGAGGCAGAATTTCTGGCTATTGGCCACAAGGTTTTGGCTTTGTGCAATAAGTACCGGGTGCCTCTTTTGATTAATGATAATTTACCTGTAGCTAAAAAATTAGGCGCTGCAGGAGTCCATTTGGGACAAGATGATTTGAACATGGCAGAGGCCAGAGCCTTATTAGGACCGGACGCCATCATTGGCATCTCTGCCCACAATGTAGAGGAAGCTCTTTTGGCTGAGCAACAAGGTGCAGATTATCTGGGAGTAGGTGCTATGTATCCTACCGGTAGCAAGGATGATGTAAGCGTCATAGGGCCTGAGGCTCTGAAAAAAATTGTGCAAGCTGTAAAAATTCCTGTGGTAGGTATTGGCGGAATCACTTTAAAAACGTATAATGATATTAGGAAAAGCAGGTGCAGTAGGCTGTGCTATGATCAGCTGTATTTTAGGGGCTGATGATATTAAGGGTACTGTACAGGTTTTGCGAGACAGCTTGAAATAATAAGCGGTCTTAAGGCGGGGTTATTATGGAGACTAAAACTGAAAAATTAGGCCACAAGGCTATACGCAAATTTACCAAATGCATAACGGACCAATTATTTATTTTCATCCAACAGGACGAAGAATTGTTTAAGGAATATTTGGAAGCCGCGACCGAGAGTACCACCCAAGGGGTGAATTCTGTGCTGGGTAAAATGATTACCGAGGCCTATCATTTGGAAAACGTAGGTGTGGAAGCTGCACCGAAGAGCCAGTTGCTGAAGAAATATACTCGTCACACTGTTTCCAAAAAGGGTATTACTGACGATGTGCCGGAAATGCTTAAGGGTGACAACTCTTTTTGCGCCCAAGTATATGACTCCTGCCAAAAAAGCTAAAGAAAACCTAAAAAGAAAGTACAACAGAAGAAACCGGTTAATTATATTGAAGAAACTCATTTATTTGACCTGGAATAATCACGAAGTCTGTCAAGCAAATTTACTTGACAGACTTCTTTTTATATAGTAGAATAAGCCTCGGTGATAAAAATGGCAGAAGTTGATTTTGAAAAAAGGGTAAGATTGGTAATCTTTACGATATATATGGCGGTCTTTTAACTGCTAAGCAGCAGGAAATCATGCAACAGTATTTCTGCGAGGATTTGTCCTTGGGAGAAATTGCTGAAACAGAGGGTACCAGTCGTCAGGCTGTGTACGATATGCTGAAAAGAGTTGAAGCGACCTTAGAAAAATACGAAGAACAATTGCATCTGCTGAAAAGAGCAGAGGAACAGCAGTTTAAGATTCGTGCTGCCATTAAACTTTTGGAGAATTACTATGGCCGACACCAGTCCTGAAGTTAAACTTAAGGAAGTTGACCGGATTCTACATACCTTAGAGACTGAAAGTAGGTAGACAGATGGCGTTTGATAATCTAACAGATAAGCTAACCGCTGCTATCAAAAAGATCAGGGGCAACAAAACCGTATCAGAAGAAGATTTACGTTCTACGCTACGGGAAGTGCGCCTGGCCCTTTTAGAGGCAGATGTTAATTTTAAAGTAGTAAAAGAATTTGTTGCCAAAGTCAAGGAACGTGCCCAAGGCCAGCAGGTGGAAGCAAACCTGACCGGCGGACAACAGGTTGTTAAAATCGTTCATGAAGAATTGATTAACCTGTTAGGCGGCCAGCAGAGCAAGCTGACAGTGGCTGCTAATCCTCCCACCATCATCATGCTGATTGGACTCCAGGGCGCTGGCAAAACTACTACCGTTGCCAAGCTGGCTAACAGCTTGCGTAAGGAAGGCAAGAAGCCCTTGATGGTAGCAGGCGACGTTTATCGTCCTGCAGCTATTACCCAGCTGGAGGTTTTGGGTAAGCAATTGGATATACCGGTTTTCTCGCTGGGAGATCAAACCTCTCCTGTGGAGATTGCCAAGCAATCCATACAACGTGCTAATGCTCTATTTTGCGATACAGTCATTATTGATACCGCAGGTAGATTGCATATAGATGAACCCTTAATGACAGAATTACAAAACATTAAGGCAGCAGTAAATCCTCAGGAAATTCTTCTGGTGGTTGATGCCATGACAGGCCAGATGCTGTGAACTGTAGCAGATGCTTTTAACAAGGCATTAGCTATTACCGGTCTGGTGGTTACCAAGCTAGATGGTGATGCCAGAGGCGGTGCTATTCTCAGTGTGAAGGCTGTTACCGGTTGTCCGGTAAAGTTCGTAGGTATGGGCGAGAAGCTAGATGCTCTTGCAGCCCTTCTATCCTGACAGAATGGCTTCCAGAATTTTGGGCATGGGCGATGTGCTTTCCCTGATTGAAAGAGCTCAGGAAGCAATTAGCCTTGAAGATGCCAAGAAGATGGCAGAAACCATGAAGGCCAATGCCTTTACTCTGGACATGTTCCTGGAGCAAATGCAGCAGGTCAAGAAAATGGGTTCTCTGGAATCAATTCTCAGCATGATTCCGGGCATGGGCAAGATCAGCAAGCAGCTGGAAGGCGCTGAGCTGGATGGCAAGGAAATGAAACACATCGAAGCCATCATTCGTTCCATGACACCTCATGAGCGAAAGGATACCAAGATCATTAATGGTTCCCGCCGCAAACGTATTGCACAAGGCGCAGGCCTTAGGGTCCAGGATGTAAACAGGCTCATTAAGCAATTCGAGGAAAGCAAGAAAATGATGAAGCTGATGCAAGGCAAAAACAAGTACGCAAGAAAAGGCAATTTTAAAATGCCTTTCATGCAATAAATTTTGAAGATAGCAATTTAAGGAGGTGAAATTGATGGCAGTTAAAATTCGTTTAAGACGTATGGGCTGCTACTAAGAGTCCGTTCTATCGTATCGTTATAGCTGATGAGCGCTGCATCTCGCGATGGTCGTTTCATTGAGACTATTGGTACTTATGATTCCCTGGCTAAACCTGCAGTAGTAAAGATTGACGAAGAGAAGGCTTTAGGCTTGGATGGCTAAAGGCGCTCAACCTACTGATACTGTTCGCTCCATGTTCAGCAAGCAAGGCTTGATGGCTAAGGCTGCAGAAGCTAAGAAAGCAAAGAAATAAGGAGGGGTTAGTATGAAAGAGATAGTTGAAATTAATTGCTAAATCTATCGTTAGTAATCCCGCAGAAGTTCATGTTGATGAGGAAAGAAACGGTACTACTGTTACTTTAAATTGCATGTAGCTCCTGAAGATATGGGTAAAGTTATTGGTAAGCAGGGCCGTATTGCCAAGGCTATTCGTGTTGTATTGAAAGCTGCTGCCACCCGTGAGAATGTAAAAGTTATTGTGGATATTGGCTAAGAAGGATGGTATGACATGGATAAAATGGTTGTAAAAGTTCCTGTTACTATCAAAGCGAAAGTTACAGAAAGCTTAAAAGCTAAATTAGTTGCCAGCCTAAAGGATAGCGTACAACAAGCTAACATGGGCATGGAACAATTTGAGTTTGATGTTAAGCGCGCCATTAATGAACAATCCAACGTTAATGAAGCCGGTCTTGACGCTTTGCAACAAGATATTGCTGTAGAACGTGAGAAGAGATTGGCAGCTAAGAAAGACGTGGAAGATCAACTAAAGAGAGCCTGAGAAACTAGAAATAGGCAGCGAAATTGGCCATGGCCAAATTGAGCGTTCTGTGGAAGTGGAAATCGGTTCCGACTTAGAAGAGCTGATGGGTGCTGAAATCGTCGTAGAAGACGGCAAGATAGTTGCTTTTAGGGCGTAATCATGAAACAACAAATTGTAATAGGCAAAATTGTCGCCCCGCATGGTGTGCGGGGCGAGTTTCGCATTATGCCCCTAACGGATAATCCGAAACAATATGCAAGTATGAAAAAACTTTGTTTGGCTGATGGTCAAACCTTAACGGTGGAAACCATCCGTTTTCACAAGAATATGATTCTGGCTAAAACTCGTGAAGTTACCTCTATGGATGAGGCGGAGCTGTTGCGCAATAAAGAAATTGTTATTGCCAAGGAAGATTTGCCACCTTTGGAAAAAGGCCGATTTTATGTGTCTGACATCGTAGGCTTTCAGGTAGTATCACCGGAAGGTGAGCTGCTAGGAACCTTAAAGGATGTCATTAAACCAGTTAAAACTGATATTTTTGTGATAACTACCACAGACGGTAAAGAAGTCTTGGTAGTAGCCATCGACACAAATATAAAAGACATTAACATGGCTGAAAAGAAAATTGTAGCAGTGTTACCTGAATGGGTGGAATAAAATGAAATTCATTTTTTCTCACATTGTTTCCTGAGCTAATTCAAGAGGCCTGCCAGGTGAGTATTGTAGGCAGAGCGTTAAAGGCAGAGTTATTTTCTGTGGAGTGTATTAACCCCAGAGACTATACCAAGGACAACCATAGAAGCGTAGATGATACGCCTTGCGGTGGTGGACTAGGCATGGTCTTAAAACCGGAGCCATTTCTGCTGGCTTTGGCTGAGGCTAAAAAACGTGCTCCTGATGCTTTAACGATTGCTTGACTCCCGGCGGTAAGCTCTTAGTCCAGAAAACAGTGGTAGAGCTGGCCCGTGGCAAGCAGGATATTATTTTCCTCTGTGGTCATTACGAAGGCTTTGATAGAAGAATTTTAGATCAGGTTGATGTAGAATTATCTATCGGCGATTATGTTTTGACCGGAGGAGAATTACCGTGCTTTGTGTATTGCTAGATGCCATTGCCAGATATATTCCCGGCGTCCTGGTAAAGAAGGCAGTCACCGACGAGGAATCCTTTAGTGATGGTCTTTTAGAGTATCCCTCAGTACACTCGTCCTGTTGTTTACAAAGGGGCAGAAGGTACCGGAGGTGCTTTTGTCCGGTGATCATGTGGCTATCAAAAGATGGCGGAGGAAAAAAGGCTTTGCAGGCAACCTTAAACGTCAGACCTGATGTCTTAACTAAGGCAGCAGCTTACCTAGAAGGATGTAGAGCTACTCAGGTGAAATTTTCACGGAAAACAAGGTGAAAAAAACATGAGTAATTTGTTTCTGGGCTTAGTACACTATCCCATTTTACAACAAAAACTATGGAGGTTATTGCTACTGCAGTAAACCAATTATGATATTCATGATATTGCCAGAACGGCTCGTACCTATGACGTGGAAAGATATTATTTAATCTCATCCCTTACAGGTACAGGCAGACATCATCAAAAAGGTGACGGATTACTGGCAACATGGTTATGGCAGGGAATATAATCCCTGATCGTAACGAAGCATTGGAAGCATGTTTATTACATGCCTGATATTGCTGCAGCGATTAAGGACATTGAAGAGCTGCACCGGCTAAGAAACCATTGACGGTAACTACCTGATGCCAGAACCTATCCTAATACGGTAATGCTATCAGCATGTACGAAAGTTATTGGAAACAGGGGACAGGCCATATTTTTCTGCTCTTAGGCACAGGCTTTGGCTTGGAAAAGAGTACCATGGCTGCCTTTGACCTGATTTTGGAGCCTATCTGGGGACCTAGCGGATACAATCACTTGTGTGTCCGCAGCGCAGCAGCCATTATGCTGGACAGGCTGGCTTCCAGACCCTGCAAATAATGTTAAAAGTCTTGCATAGACTTTTATATTATGCTATAATGCGATGTATGCAAAAACGGGCGGTCCGCTGTTAGTCAAGTGAACTAGACATGAACGTCTTGGATTCTAGGAGGAAAACTATGAACAAAATTGAAGCACTTGAAAAAGAGCAACTTCGTACAGACATCCCTGACTTTGGCCCGGGCGATACCCTAAAGGTATTTGTTAAAGTCGTCGAAGGAACAAGAGAACGTGTACAGTTATTCGAAGGTATGTGCATCGCTAGAAAGCGGTGGCGGACTTCGCGAAATGTTTACTGTACGTCGTATTTCATCCGGTGTTGGTGTAGAGAGAACTTTCCCTGTACATTCTCCAAGACTGGCAAGATTGAAGTAGTACATCGTGGTATTGTACGTAGGGCTAAGTTATATTACTTACGTAGGTTAACCGGTAAAGCAGCTCGTATTAGAGAACGTCGCTAATCGGAATCTAAAGGGGGACTGTTTAGACAGTCCCTCTTTTTTATCTAAAGGAGTAATCATGTCTGAGCAAAAAGAGAAACTTCTTGGCAGGATACGTTAAGTGACTGGTTGATATCCATCATTGTTGCTGTGGTTCTAGCCTTCGGTATTCGTACTTTCATCGTAGAGCCTTATTTAGTTTCAGGGCCATCTATGATGGCCTACCCTGCAGGATAGGGAGCGACTGATTGTTAATAAATTTATTTATTACACCAGAGAGCCTAAACGTGGCGAAGTAATTGTCTTCAATATCCCAGTGATACCAGAAGAGATTTCATAAAAGGGTAATAGCAGTAGGTGGCGATACTGTCGAGATTGTGGACGGGCACACTATTGTTAATGATAAAGAAGTGAAGGAAGCTTTTATTAAAGAGCCTTTCCATTCTAATTATAGAAAAACTGTTATTCCGGAAGGCCATGTTTTTGTCATGGGAGATAACAGAAATAATTCAGAAGATAGTAGATTTAAAGACTGTAGGCTTTGTTAATTTGTCTTTGATTAAAGGTAAGGCCAGTGTTATTTTCTGGCCAGTTAGTCAAGCGAGAGCTTTGCCTTAAGGAGCGGTAATGGAACTTAAAATTCAGTGGTTTCCCGGGCACATGACAAAAGCAAAACGGATGATGGAAGAGAATCTGAAGCTGGTAGATGTGGTAGTGGAAATGCTGGATGCTCGCATTCCCAGATCCAGTTCCAATCCTATGCTCTTGAAGATGATTGGCGAGAAACCTAAAGTAATTGCTCTTAATAAAACAGATATGGCAGATGCTAATGCTACCAAGGCTTGGCTGGAATTATTCAAAGCAAGAAACATGGTTGCCATGTCCGTGGATTGTGCTACCGGTAAAGGTGTGAAAGCCTTGTTCGAAGCGGTAAAGGTTGCTGCGGCACCGGTTACGGCCAGATGGCTGAGACGAGGTGTACGCAATCGGTCCATTAGAGTAATGATCGTGGGCGTGCCCAATGTTGGTAAGTCTACTTTGATTAACAGAGTAATTGGCAGAAACAAAGTTATGGCTCAGGATAGGCCGGGCGTGACCCGTGGTCCACAGTGGATTACCATTGCCAAAGGCTTGGAGCTTTTGGATACGCCGGGTGTATTGTGGCCGAAGTTTGATGATGCAGAAATTGGTTTTAACTTAGCTGTTACCGGTGCTATCAAAGAAGAGGTTTTTGATAAGGTTACAGCAACAGAAATATTAATTACCAGGCTACAGGAGCAATATCCCGGCAGCCTGGCAGAAAAATATAATATTGTGGTGGAAGAAACAGATACAGCGCTTAGCCTTTTCGATAAGATTGCCAAGGCCCGTGGTTGTCTCAAGTCCGGCGGATGTTACCGACTACGGATAAGGTTGTTAATATGGTGCTACGAGACTTTAAGACAGGAAGGCTGGGAGCGTTTACCTTAGAGCCTGCTCACAAAGTTTAATAGGACCGGAAGGTCCTATTTTTTTGAGGTGAAAAATGAACATTAAAGAAATAAAAGAATTGCTGGACACACATGCCACGGAAGAAGTTCTCTCCGAGCTGGCCAAGGATAAAGGTCAGGAGTGCAGAAGCTACTGGCTAGCTATGCCAAGGCGCAAGCCTGCTTTAGTACGTGAACAAGAGCGGTTCGAGAAGATGCTTACAGAAGAAAAAAACTTTTGGCAAGCCGGCATGAGCTACGTCGCCGGTTTGTGATGAAGCAGGCAGAGGCCCCTTAGCAGGGTCCCTTAGTTGTGGCTGCGGTAATTTTGCCGGAAGAAGTTTCATTAGCGGACTTAATGATTCCAAGCAGGTTACTGCCAAGAAAAGAGAAAGTCTTTATACGGAAATCATGACCAAGGCTTTGGGCATTACGGTAAATATCGTCAGCCCTGCCACCATTGATAAGCTTAATATTTACGAAGCAACCAAGGAAGCCATGGTACGTTGTTTAACAGGCTTTAAGCAGGAACCGGAAGTAGCACTGATTGATGCCATGCCCATTCAAATTCCTTTTGTGCATTGCAAATCTATTATTCATGGTGACGCCAAGAGTGCCTCTATTGCCGCAGCTTCTATTATTGCCAAGGTAACCAGGGATAGAATCATGGTAGAGCTGGATAAGCAGTTCCCAGTTTATGGCTTTGCAGGACACAAGGGCTATGGCAGCGAGATGCATATGGAGGCAATTGCCAAGTATGGTGCGTCCATCTGGCATCGTCGCAGCTATGAACCTATTAAAAGCATTAATCTAAAAACTCCCTTAGGGGAAGCAGAACATACGGATAGTTTTAAAGTTTTAAAATAGAAAGGAGTAACTCAGTGGATTTACGAAAATCTTTCGGTCACTGGGGAGAAGAACAAGCAGCTCAGTATCTGCTTAAAAGGGGTACAGCTTAGTCGCTCGGAATTATCGTTGTAAGCATGGAGAAATTGATCTGATCGTACATAAGGCCAAGGTGCTGGTTTTCGTAGAAGTGAAAGCCAGAAAAACTTTGGCCTTTGGCATACCTGCTGCTTCTGTAACAAGAGCCAAGCAGGCCAAAATTCATGCTACGGCCTGGTACTATTTGCAGGAGTGCGAGCAACGCTATCCAAGCATTCGCTTTCGATGTCATCGAAATATATTATCTTAACCAACAACTTACCATCAAACATTTAGAACATTGTTTCTAGTAAACCTAGTGGGGACAGTTCCGGAATGAACTCAGAAAAATTCGCAGCAAGGTGGGATGATTATGTACGCAAAAACATTCGGAGCAACAATTTGTGGTATTTATGGTGTAGAAATAATTGTAGAAGTGGATGTAGCTAATGGCTTGCCTGGTTTTGAAATAGTGGGATTGCCTGATACGGCAGTGAGGGAATCAAGAGAAAGAGTTAAGGCTGCTATTAAAAATTCCGGCTTTCATTTTCCCTTTACCAAGGTTGTAGTAAATCTGGCACCTGCCAATCTTAAGAAAGATGGTTCGGGACTTGACTTGCCTATTGCCATGGGCATCTTGTTAGCCACTCACCAGGTGGAAATAAGAGAAATTGATAATGTAATGTTTGTTGGAGAACTTGCTTTGGATGGTTCTTTGCGTGGTGTTAATGGTGTTTTGCCCATGGTCCTAGGTGCCAAAGAAAAGAGTAAGCTCTCTGTTTATGTTCCTGCTGCTAATGCCGGGGAAGGGGCATTGTTAGCGGAATAAATGTCTATGCGCCTCAGAATTTGCCCAGTTGGCTAATCATTTTATTAATGGTGAGCCGTTGCCACTGTGTAAAAAACTACGGTAACAGAGAAAACGAATAAATATTACGATGTAGATTTTTCAGAAGTAGAAGGACAGCTGGTAGCCAAAAGAGCGTTGGAGATTGCTGCTGCAGGCGGGCACAATGTACTGATGGTGGGCGCACCGGGTGCCGGTAAGACTATGCTGGCTCGTCGCTTGCCAACTATCTTGCCTAAAATGAGTGAAGCCGAGCAGCTGGAGGTATCAAAGATCTACAGTGTGGCAGGACTCATGGCGAAGCAGCAAGGGTTGATTACAGACAGACCGTTTTGTAGTCCTCATCATACTATTTCTCAGAACGCTTTGATTGGAGGAGGCAGGGTGCCTAAGCCTGGGCAGGTGACCTTGAGCCATAATGGCGTATTATTTCTGGATGAGTTTCCGGAGTTTTCCCGCAGCGCCTTAGAAGTACTCCGTCAACCCTTGGAGGATGGTTTTGTAAACATTAGCAGAGTGCAGGCAAGTCTATCCTTTCCTGCCAATTTTATTTTAGTTGCAGCACAGAACCCTTGCCCCTGTGGCTATTTCCAAGAGGAGGATGGTGTTCATGAATGTCGCTGCAGCCAGGGTGAATTGGAACGCTATCAAAAGAAGATTTCCGGTCCACTCTTAGATAGAATTGATTTACAGATTCATGTACCAAGGCTGAATTATCAGGAACTCAAATATAAAAGAGCAAGTGAAACATCTGCAACGATAAGAGATCGTGTCATTGCAGCACGCCAGATTCAAGTAGAGCGACTTAAGAGGGAACAATTGTATTGCAATAGTGCCATGGGACACAGAGAGATAGTTAAATATTGTCGTCTGACTATGCAAGCAGAAAAACTTTTAGAAAAATTTTTTGCTTCCCTAGGTCTTAGTGCCAGAAGTCATGATCGTATTATAAAAGTAGCACAGACAATTGCTGACTTAGCAAAGTCGGATTGCATAGACACAGCCCACTTGGCAGAGGCTATTCAATTGCGCACCAGAGAGGGATAAAAAAGAGGGACGCTGACAACTTTTAAAGTTGTCAGCGTCCCTCTTTTTTCTTTGGTTTAAATGGTTGCTTGATTCATTGCTTTGTCTTTAGTGGATTTAAAAGTTTTGTAATAGACCGTTAATTGATAAGTAACGATTAATAACCAACCTAGCGCTGTGATATAACCGATGGCAGTAAGACCGTATTGCTGTGCGTAGATATTGGATAAGATTACACGAGAAGAAATTTGCAGGGTAGTTCCCCAAAACACTACGTTAATAAAACCAAAGCCACGGAAGAGGCCTACAAAGGAGCTGCCCATATAGCACAAAACATAGAAGGGACAAATGGCGTGAAGATAGCGAACACCTTCTGCCAGGCCTGGGCCATCTTTGCCCAGAAAGAAAGTTAAACCATCCGTAGCACCTACATATAATAAGCCTGCTAAGGCAGAGCCGAAGACGCAAAGCATGAGAGAGCCTTTAAAGAAACCTTGAAAGGCTCTTTTTTCCTGATGAGCACCACTGTTTTGAGCTACGAAAACTGAAATGGCAGCTGCGCCACTGTTACCAAGAATATTAATAAAGCTTTCCAGTCTGGTGGCTGCTGCAAAGCTGGCAATCACGGCTGTGCCTAAACCGTTGATAGCGTTTTGAATAAGAATTTTGCCCAGATAGAGACTGGACTGCTGCAGAGCGGTCATGGTTCCATAAGAAATGGTCTCCTTAACCAGGACTTTGTTCCAGACCATATCTGTTTGGTAAAAAGCAGTTGGGGAAGAGCACTCTTGATATAAGATAGAAGAGCAGACAGGCAGTGGCCTGAGTGCAGATGGTAGCGTAAGCGGCTCCGGTGATGCCCAGCTTAAAATACACAATGAAGAAATATGAAAAGCCACATTTTAAAATAAGACTGATAAAAAGAATAAGTGCAGAGGTTTTGGTATTGCCTACAGAACGCAAAACTGAAACGCCGTAATTGTAGAGAAAAGTGAAGATCAAACCAAGCAGAAAAATCTGCATATAGCTAACGGTAAGTGGTATCAGTGTGTCCGGTGTATTGAGTAAAACCAGGGAAGGAGTCAGGCTGACATAACCAACTAGGGATAAAAGCAGGGTAACAGCTAAGCCAAAGGATAGGGAAATAAACATTTCCTGACGGAAATAGTCCAGCCTCTTAGCACCAAACTGGGCAGATAGAATAACGGAAGAGCCTACACAGATGCCGATTACGATAAAGGTAAAGAGATTTACATAGGTTTCGGCTATGCCTAGGGCCGCAAAGTTGATGGCACTGGTAAACCTGGCCAGAATAAAAGCATCTATGGTATTGTAAAGCTGCTGAATGAAATCGCAGATGATTAAGGGCATGGCAACAATTAATAATTGGCTGACAATTTTACCTTTTGTCATATCTAAGGTACCGGACATAGGATTATCTCCTTTCTTCTATTTACAACTATAAACTATACCCAATAATTAAATAGTTGAAAAATGCTTATTTACGAGTTAATATATAAATATAAATTTATATTTATAGGAAGAGGTACAATCATGACTCGGCTGGAAATCGAAGCGTTCTTAATGATCGTAAAAATGGGTAGCATTAGCCAAGCTGCGCAAAAGCTATTTATTACGCAACCGGCTTTGAGCAGAAGGGTGGCGATTTTGGAAAAGGAATTGGGCTACGAAGTTTTTATCAGAGCTAAGGGCATTCGCAAGGTGGAGCTTACTCCGGCTGGGCAGGCCTTTATTCCCATTGCAGGACGCTGGATGAGAATTTATCAGGAAGCACTTAGTCTGCAGGAGGTTAATCAACAAACGCCGCTGCGACTTGGTGCTGTAAGCAGCGTAGGCACCTATATTTTGCCAACTGTGCTGCAACAATATAAAAATAAACAGGCCAATAGCAGGCTGGAATACAGGGACTATCGTTCTAGAGAAGCCTATGCAGCCATTGAGAACGGTTCAGTGGATTTGGCTCTTATTACTGATGTTACTTATGATAAAAATGTCCAGGCTATACCCTTGTTTCAGGAGAAAATGGTTTTGCTTACCGAAAAAAATAATCCTTTGCCGAAGAATATTAAGGCAGAGGACTTAAGTGCCAGCAGCGAGGTTCGTTTGCCCTGGTATCCGGAGTATGAACTGTGGCATGATCATTTATTTGGCAGCAAGGCACAGAATTCTGTTTTCCTGGATCAGATGTATATGCTGGAATATTTTTTACTTACTGCCGGTGCTTGGGCTATTGTGCCGGTGACAGCAGCCATCTCCCTGCAAAAACGTTTGCCGGTGAAAGCAGTTGAACTAAAAAACGGACCACCGCCTCGTTTGTTTACTGTTTATCTACCTATAAGTCTTAGGTGCACAACAGGATTGTTTTTTACTTTGTTAAAAAACAGTTAAGGCAAAGTAAAGGGTGTTCACAGCTGCTAAAAGATATATTCCAGACTGGTATTAAGGAGTAAAAATGGTTTATAATATATATTGGTAAGAAATTGTGTTCGTAGGGAGGCTGGCATGCTTATTCTTTTTGTAGCCTATTTTGTCATTGGTATTACCATTGGAAGCTTTCTTAATGTGTGCATTTATCGTCTGCCCGTTGGCATGTCCATTGTTTCGCCACCGTCCAGATGTGGCACCTGTGGTCATAGGCTAGGTGCGCTGGATATGATTCCTGTTCTTAGCTATTTTATGCTAGGGGAAAATGTCGTTACTGTCATACACCATATAGTCCACGCTATGCCTTAGTGGAGCTTTTAACCGGAGTGCTTTTTGCACTGGCAGGAACTACCTATTTACCAGGAATTAATTTGTTTTTGGTTTTTGTTTTTTACTGCTTGTTTAATTGTTATTACCTTCATAGATTTTGATCATCAAATCATCATGAATAGGTTTGTACTTATTCTCTTGGTCTTTGGTGCCTTTATATGCTTATTTCTATGTGCATAATTTTTGGAGTTCATTGGTAGGAATGTTTTTTGCCGGTGGCATTATGCTGGTAATTTATTTTTTGAGCAGAGGTGGCATGGGAGAAGGGGATGTAAAGCTTTCCTTTGCCCTGGGCTTGTGGCTGGGCTGGCCTAATGCAGCGGTGTTACTATTGCTAGCTTTTATCATGGGCGGAGTGGTTGGCGTGGCACTATTAGCCACCAAATTAAAAACTCGCAAAGATCCCATACCATTTGGTCCTTATCTATGTATAGCAGCTTATTTGACCTTGCTTTATGGGCCTTATATGATTTATCGTTATTGGCAGTTTTTTGCAACTAGATAGGCTAATCTTTGTATTTATGCTATAATGATGTAGTGAAGTTTTATAGGGGGAACACAAAGATGAACATAAAAGCCCTGATAAATAGGGTACTATATCCTAAGCCGGAGCGTGTTTTGGGTATAGATATCAGAGCGGACAGAATAAAAATTGCACAATTGGATATGAAGAAGGCAAAAAACCTGAGGTTACAGATTATGTAATCATGGATTTGCCTGAGAACCTGCGCAATAATACTTTCTTTGAAAACCCAGAGGCTATGGGGAACTTCTTAGGGGAAATTATTAATAAGCATGGTTTTTCAACTAAGGATTGTGTTTTTACCCTAGGTGGTAGAAACGCTTTTGTTAGAGGGATTACTATGCCTCCAATGTCCGAAGAAGAACTAACTCAAGCTGTGCTTTGGGATTCTGCTCAATATGTTCCTTATGAAGCAGATACTTATTATGTGGATCACGCTGTGTATGGCGATATCGATTCTGAAGGCCAGCAGCCGGTGGTCCTTGTTGCTGCGCCTAAAAACATTGTAGATGCCATTGTAAAAGTTGCGGAGCAGGTAGAATTAAATATTTTGGAAATAGCTATTGATGTGTTGTCTATGTATAAGCTAATTGGCGACGACATGCAAAACTTCATTCTCTTGGAGTTTGGTCGTACCTATTCTTTGATGACGATTTTCCAAAAGGTGCACCTGTAGCTCAGCGTAGTATTCCCGGTGGCACGATTAGCTTTGCTAAGATAGTTGCTGAGAAAATGAATGTGAGCATAGCAGAAGCTATTGAGATCCTTATGGCGGAAAACTTGCTGGATAGCGAAGCAGTCGAAAATAAGAATGTTCACGATGCTCTGATTACAGAAGTGGAAAACATTGTCAGAGAATGCAGAAGAACAACTGAGTATTATATTCTCAATAGAAAAGACGCTTCCTTTAGTAACCTGGTAATTTGCAGTAATGATATTGTTATTCCTGGGCTTATTGCTGTCATGAATGAAAGAATAGATATGAAGGCTATCTACTTTAATGTTCTGGAAAAGATTTATTTTGATTCCAAATTTGAAAAAAAGAAAGTAGAACAGAATGCACCTTCTCTGGCTGTTGCTATTGGCGCAGCTCTTATGGGAGGTGACGAGCATGATTAAGATTAACATGTTGCCACCTGACAAACGGAAACAGGGTTTTCCAATTAACAAGGTGCTTTTAATTATTTCCTATTTTATTTTAGGTGCGACTCTGCTGGTGTGGGCAGTAAGCTTGGCTTTGTTTAAATATAATGAAGCAAAAGTTACTAAGGTGGAAGGTGAGCTTGCTAAGCTAACTGTTTGGCAGCAACGCTTTGATCTTAATCAAGCTCAAAACCTGGATATTACCAGAAGAGGTAAACTGGTTAGCGATTTTTCCAAGCAAAGAGTTGTGTGGAGCGAGCTGCTGGGCGACTTAGGCAATGTAACTCCTTATGGTTGCTGGTTGACTAAGATTTCGCAAAATGCTCAGAAGCCGGAAAATGTTTCCATAGAAGGTAGTGCCTTAAAGTTAGATCAGGTACTTGGCTTCGTGCATAATTTACAACTTGATCCTCAAGTGGATTCTGTAGTATTAGATAGTACTGATCAAAAAACCTTGAATCAAGCCAAAGTAGTTAGTTTTAAAATAACCATGACTAAAAGGGTGGCTGGGAAAGATGTTAAAAAATCTAAACCCTGATATTACTGACAACATGAAATATATTATAGGCCTTTTTGCAGTGATTCTTCTTGCCATTACCTGCATTATCTTTCTTATTGTTCCTTTGAACAGAGATAGAAATGCTTTAGTAAATAAATTGACAGAAGAAAATAAAAGGCTGGCTGTGCTGCAAACTTTTGCCGGACAAAATCAGAATTACGATGCTCTGGTAAAAATTCAAAACATGAAGGTCGCAGCAGCTCATAAAAAAATTCCTGATACAGTCAGTGTAGAGGAACTATTAAATGAATATAATAAAATTGCCGAAGCAACAGGCGTACAACTTTTAGGCGTTGCGCCCGGTAAGGCAACTAAAGGTGCCAATGTTTTTTCCTTGCCTATTAATGTAAGCTTGCAGGGTGATTATTTTAAGCTGATTACTTTTTTGCAACAGGTGGAGAATGGTGATCGGTTTGTCACCGTGCAGAGTGCAGAATATGGTGCTCAGGCATTGGGTGCAGATCTTAAAATGAAAGCTAGCTTTGTTGTCTATGCCTTGAAGAAAGTAGAAGGGGCACCGATGGATACCAATAAGAAAAATGATGCTGCAGCTGCTAAACAAAGTGTGGCACAACGTGATGCTGCGGTGAAGCAAGCACTGAAATAAAAATGGACATAAAAAAATACTGATGGGTGAGAGCCCATCAGTATTTTTTTAAATTATTTCTTTACAACTTTTTTAGCGGGTTTTTTTGCTACTTTTTTAGGAGCTGCTTTTTTAGGAGCTGCTTTCTTAGGAGCAGCTTTTTTAACGGTCTTCTTAACTGCCTTCTTAGCGGTAGTCTTCTTTGCTACTTTTTTAGGAGCGGCTTTTTTAGGAGCAGCTTTCTTTACTGCTTTTTTAGCAGTAGTTTTCTTTGCAACTTTCTTTACTGCTTTTTTAGGAGCAGCTTTCTTCTCAACTTTTTTTGCAGCAGTTTTCTTTACAGGCATTTTTTTGACCTCCTTAAAATTGGGCACTTACATAAATAATTGCAAGCAAATCATCGACGCCCTTATCTTCGTACATTATAACACATTTTTGGTGTGGTGCAAGATAATTTCAGCATATTTCCGTTTTTTTCTCGTCAGAAAAAAATAAAAATGCACATGAGAAAAAAATTTCTAACGAAAAATTTTTGATAAAATTTTGCTGATGTTCAACACAAAAAATGAAAAAATAAAAATCTAAATCATGTTTTTGTTTTTAAAAAATGCTGTGAAAAAAATAGTCTAAAAATATTTTTTTCAAAATTAAAAAGCTCCTAAAATAATCTATTTGACAGCAAAAATTCTTTAGTGTATAATTACCTTCGTTGAAACATTCCCCGATAGCTCAATCGGTAGAGCACTCGGCTGTTAACCGAGTTGTTGTAAGTTCGAGTCTTACTCGGGGAGCCATTGAAATTTTGCCGGACCTTGGTCCGGCTTTTTTAGCATAAAAAAGGGTTTTGTGCTAAAATACATGTAGAGGTATTACTTAGATAGAGGTGTTAGCATGTGTAACTTAATTAAGGTAGACAAAGATAAATGCGTTAAGTGTGGAATTTGCGCTAAGGTTTGCCCTAGCTGTATTATAGAGATGGGTCCTGAAGGACCATATGCAATTAGTGAGTTGTCCTGCATGTCTTGCGGTCATTGCGTGTCTGTTTGTCCTCATGGTGCATTAATTAATTCTCGTTGTCCTTACGAAGAAACAGATCCTATTCCCATGGCAACCTTGGATAGCAAAACTGCTATGAACTTTTGCGGATGAGAAGATCAATTCGTAATTTCAAACCTGACTTGGTTCCAGAAGAAAAGATCAGGCAATTGTTAGATGCTGCTAGATATGCTCCAACCGCAGCTAATTCTCAAGGTCTGTATTATGTTGTTATTTCTGATAAAGAAAAAATCAGACAGGTTGCAGATATAACTGCTCAATGGATGGAAGAAGAGATTGCAGCTAATTCTCCTCGCAAAAGATATTTTGTGAAGGTGTTGCAAATATATAGAGAAAGAAAAGTTGATATCATTGCCAGAAATGCTAATCAAATGATTTTTGCTTTAGTAAGACGATTGAATACGACTGGCATTAGCAATTGCGAGCAAGCTTTTGCTTATGCAGAGTTGTTTGCTCCTACTATTGGATTAGGCACAACGATTATGGGGTTCGTGCAAACTTGTGCTCAGGAGAATTACCAGCCGTTACGTGATTTCTTGCAAGTGCCTATTAAGCAAAACGTCGTAGGCTGTATGCTCGTAGGTTATCCTAAATACAAGTATCAGCGTTTAGTAGATAGACAACATTTAAAAGTAGAGTTCAGATAAAAAACTGGAAGTGCATAAGCACTTCCAGTTTTTTTGTTTGCTTTATGCCTGTAGGTTTTATTTGCCTAAGGAAACCATTAAAAAGCCGTAGGCGCCACGGTTTCCGAGGCAATAAAACTACAGGCGCTTTTCATCGAGCCAAACTGAAACCGTCCCCAAATGGTCTCACTTTAATTTTGCTAATATGTTAAAATAGAAGTGTATTGAATGGAGGTAGAAGATGAATACCTTATATACTTTGCCCTTAGGCGAAACCAAACGCTATGACTTTATTCAAGAAGCCGGCCGCTATCCATATGGTCAGGCTCTTATTGTAGTGCCAGGTAAATATTTTAGATGGGAAGTTAATAAAGCAGGAACAGCTCGTTCTGCTATCATTGATTATCTGCCCAATGAAATCTTACGTATTAATAATCAGGAAGGGAACTTCATCCGTATTTCCAGAGCTGCTCAAGAAATGCTACTGGAGCAAATCCTGCTGGAGCTGGAAGCAGCAGGCAAGCTAACCTACTTTGCTCAGCTGGTAGATAAGAGTGGCTTTACCAAAACCTTTGCTTCCTTTTTAAGTGAGCTAGCCAGAGGTGGCGTAACTACAGAACAACTTACTACTGCTTTGTCCAGCTGGGGCAGATGTGGCAGCTTAGCTCAAAAAGATATGGAAGTGGCGCTTATTTACGCCGTCTATAGTGAGCGCATTAAAAATAGTACCTATTATGATGTGGATGGTTTGTATCGTTTAGCTATTGCTCTCTTGGATAAGGGCAAAGCAAAATTGCCTTGGCAGAAATTATATTTTACGGAATTCTATCAATTCAATAGTCTGCAATTAGAACTTATCAAAAGCTTAAGCAAGTATTGTGATATTGCTGTAGGCTTATTTTATGACAAGACTAAGCCTGCCTTGGCAGAAGCAACCAGAGAGGCCTATGAAGATTTGCAAAGCCTAGGCTTTACGGAAGTAAAAGAAAAGACTACGGTACACAGAGAACAGGATCTACAACAACTTATGGACAATTGGCATGGCTCAAGTAATGACTTGATCATTGCCAAGCATGTGCAGGTTAGGGAAACCTATAGCTTGGATGCAGAAATGCGGCTGGTCTTAAGCAAGATTAAAGATTTGCTTTTAGCCGGCGTTAAACAGGAAGAAATTATTTGTCTGGTTCGTCACTTAGATGACTATAATGGCTTTTCTGATTTGTTTACCGAGTATGGCATACCAACTACCTTGGCGAAAGTAACTAATTTTAGCGGACAGCTTTTGCCGGATTTTCTTACCAGATTATTTAACACCGGTCTTAATCCTCAGGATGTGGAGACTTGGCAAAAGCTTTTAGCTCATCCTTTGTGTAAGCAGCTATATGGCTTGGATAATGAAAGCTTGGAAGAAAGTTACAATGATAATTTTTTTGCTACTCCTCAGGCGCTGTTAAAGTATGCTAAGCAAGAGTGTGAGGGTGAGAAGCTCTCTGACCTTGATGCTTTGGTACGTTCTTTGGGTAAAAAACATACACCACAGGAATATAAGGAAGAAATTTTGGCAGCACTACAGAATTGGAATTTGTTAAAGCTGTGGGGCGATAGCTTTAGCAAGGATGAACTTACCTTGTCTGAGCTGAAGGTTATGGCAGCCAGCAGTAAGGCTGTGGAAGATTTGTTGCAAGCCTTCCTATTATCCTTTGAACAAAGCGGTCAAAGTGAAACGAAAATAACTTTAGGTGACTTTTTAGATTTCTGGCAGGAGCAAAGTAAGGAAATCTTACTGCCGGTTACTGAAGAAAAGACCAAGGGTGTTTTGGTAGCAGAAATTGCCAACATGCAAGGCGTTACCTTTCCCTATGTGTTCATTCTAGGCATGAGGGAAGGTGTTTTCCCCAGTGTTAAGCAAGAGAACTGGATTTATAACGATGTGGAACGGGAAGAATTATTTAGGGCAGGTGGTGTGCCACTAAAGATTTCCCGGGTTGCCATGGATCAAGAGCGCTATTTCTTTGCAGCAGCTTTGGCTATTGCTACCAAGGAACTAAATTTAAGCTATTTTGCCGATGATGCGGCAGGTCGCTTCTTCTTATCTGGAAAATTTCAAGAGCTATTTTGATACAGACAGCTTGCCGGTGGAGAAATGGTCAGAGAACATAGCCAATTGTGCCAGTGAGCAGGCTCTTCTTAAATTGTTGGCGCTCCAAGCAGATAATTGTAAGCCTCACGATGAAGCGTGGGCAGAATCCTACTGGGGCAGAGATTTTAGAAGTAAAGGCAGCTTAGATACCAGTCGTTGGAGTGCAGGCAGTTCCTATAATGGTAATATTGACAGAGCGAGCACCTATCGTGAATTTAGTGCTTCTGCCTTAGATCAATATCTGGATTGTCCCTTTGCCTATATGGCAGGAAGAGTCTGGAATACTGAACCATGGCAAGTGAAAACAGCAGAGGTGGAACCAACAACCAGAGGTGATTTGTTCCATAATACGGTAGCGAAGTTCTTAGCACGTTATCAGCAAAAAAATCTTAATAATTTTAAGCAAGAAGTTTTGCAGCAACAGCTGGCTGATGATTTTAACAGTATTTACGCTAAGTTTATGTCTCAAGGAAAAATAATTGACTCTTCCTTTGCGGCTTATGAGAAGGATGACATGTTGCAGGCTTTGGAAAATTGGCTGCACATGGAAAGAGAGTATCAAGCCCAGGAAGAATTTGAGTTGCTACCTTATGCTTTTGAGCAAGCTTTTGGTAGAAACGTTGAAGGTTCCTGGCCAGCCTTGCAGCTGGAAGTAAATGACGAGATAATTAAATTCTCGGGACAAATAGATAGAATTGATTTTGATGGTACTCGTTATATGATTACAGATTACAAAACAGGCGGTTATCCAACTGGCACTGCTTTGAAAGCAGGACAGGCTTTGCAGCTGCCCTTATATGTGTTGGCCCTGGAACAGAACATGGAGACTACCGGGGAAAATATTCTGGGAGCAGGGTATTATTCTTTTAAAGAAGGTAAGAGAAAGAATGGTACTTGGCAAACAGCAGTGAAGGAAAAGTGCCTTGGCTGTATAGATCCAGGGCACCGGAAATGTCAGAGGTTTTGTCTGTAGCCAGAAACAGTATAGATAATTGTGTGCAGCAGATTAAAATAGGAATGTTTCCTGCCGCACCGTTAAACCAAAAATGTAACGCCTATTGTCCTTATCAGGATATTTGTCGTTATCGCTTAAGCGTGGTAAATCAGGAAGCAGGTGACGACGATGAGTGAGTTAAAATTACAACCTAATAAGGCCCAGGAACAAGCCACTACCACTTTAGATAAGAATATAGCGTTGGCAGCAGGGGCAGGCTCGGGTAAAACCAGAGTGCTGGTTAATCGTTTTCTGGAAATAGTAGATAAAGAAAAAGCTAATAGCGATAATATTCTGGCGATTACCTTTACCAGAAAAGCAGCTAAGGAAATGCGGGAAAGATTAAGAAAAGCTTTCCTGGCTAAGGGGCACACCGCCCAAGGACCGGAGCGGGAAAAATGGCAAAAGCAATTAGTGCTGCTGGATAGGGCACAGATTACTACCATTGATGGTTTTTGCAATAAGGTACTAAGGGAAAACCCGGTGGAGGCTCAGGTAGATCCTAATTTTGTGGTACGGGCTGAATATGAGCTGGAGGAATTTAAGGCTCAGACCATTGCTGATTATATGGAAAAAGGCTTGCAGGATGGTCAGCAAGATTTTCTTGATCTTGTTTATAATTATGGACCGACTAAGTTCAGAACAGCCTTAAGCGATTTTGAAGCTATTTTGCCGGAGCTGTTAAAGCTAAAGGATTTTACGACACCCTATCAACAACTACCCAGCAAGGAAGTTGCTTTAGCAGATGAGGCAAAAGCTTGCTTTGCAGCCTTGCAGGAAGCAGCGGAGAAGGCCGGCACCAAAACAAGAATGGCCATTGTGGAGCTGGGTAAGCAGGAAGCAGAATTTAATAGCTTGCTAGCTGCTAAGGAATATGAAAAACTGTGGGATTTATGCAGCAGTGTTTCTGCCTTAGGTAAGGTTAAGGAAGAGGTCAAGAATCTACAGGCAGCTATTGGGGCTTTGCTGCAATGCACCTATGATCAAACGGGCCTCGTCTTTGCCAAGGCTTGGCAAAATGTGCTTACTGATTTTCAAGCCTATTACCTTAAAGCTTTAGAGGCTGCAGAATATTATAGCTTTAGCTATATTTCTGCTAAGGCAGTAGAGCTGCTGGAGAAATATCCTCATATTTTGCTCAAATACAGAAATAAATACAGTTTCATCATGGTAGATGAATTTCAGGATACCAACGAGGAACAAAAGAAATTAGTTTATTTGTTAGCCGGTGGTTCTGCCACTGCTTTACAAGACAATAAATTGTTCATCGTAGGTGATGCCAAGCAATCTATTTATCGTTTTAGAGGCGCAGATGTCAGCGTTTTCAAAGAAGTGCGTGATGCTATTGCAGCTTCTCAAGGTCTTAATATCATCATGTCAGATAATTATCGTTCTACGCCGCAAATTATGGGCGCCTGCAACTACCTCTTTAGAGATTTGCTGGGGTCTGATGTTTCTGCCGATGTTTCTGCTCAGGACCTCAAGGCTAATCAGCCGGATGGACCTAAGCCTAAGATGGTAGTGGTTTTAAACGAAGCCAAGAATACCTATCCGGCCAAGCTGGCGGAAGCTCGCTGCATTGCTAAAGAAATCAAGAATTTAGTGGAAGGCGATACCAGCTTAACCTACTCTGATGTAGCCATTCTGGTGCCTGTCATTAATGTAGCAGAGCGGTTTGGAGCGGCACTGGCTCAGGAGGGTGTAGCCTCCTGCATTACTGATGGCAAGGGCTTCTATGAAAAACAAGAAATAATTGACTGTCTGAATTTATTTACCTTTGCCCTTAATACCAAGAAGTCTATGGAGCTATCCGGTATTTTGCGTTCACCCTATCTAGGCGTTAATGATGTTATCTTGTCTGATTTGTTTGAGCAAAGTCAGGAGCAAAGCTTGTGGGAAACTTTGCAGCAAAGTAAAGATCCTGTCATCTTGGCTTGTGTGACCAAGCTAAAGCAAATAGTGCAGGTTGTGCACAGCTTGTCCTTAACAGAGGCCTGGGATGCTTTCTATGCCGTCTTTCAAGTGGAAACACGCTTGCTTAGTCAGGCTCAGGGAGCAGAAAAACTGGCAAATGTAGATAAGCTGAGAAAAATGGCCGTAGATTATGCCCTGCAAGAGGGTGGTTCTTTAGAGGACTTTTTGCAGAGACTGAATCTGTTGCGCCAAATTAATGCCAGAGAGCAAGCTGCTACAGTAGTACAAAGTAAGGATGCAGTGAATATCATGACCATTCATAAGTCTAAGGGACTGGAATTCCCAGTGGTCTGCCTGCCATCCTTGCAGGTAAGGGATGCTAATGATGCAGCACCTTTCCGTTTCATCAGCACCATGGGATTAGGCCTGAAGGTACCTGATAGCGCCGGTAACTGGCAGGAAACCACTGTTTATAAGGCTGTAAAAGAAGAAAATACCAAATTAGAAAGAGCAGAAAAGATTCGTCAGCTTTATGTGGCCATGACCAGAGCCGAAAAGTATCTTATTATGTCTACGGTGAAAAACATTAAGGCCAATGCCAAGGAAAAGGATCATGAAAACTGGTTTGATTCTTTAGAGAGAGTCTTCACTCATTCGGAAAACGAGACACTGGTGCAATGGCAGGAAATAAATTATGAAGAGATTCCGCCTAGCTCAGGCCTTGCTATTCGTGAGGATGTTAGTGAGGTACCATCTGCTACTTATGCCAGAATTAAGCCCTTGGTACAAGAGGATTTGTTTGCGGATTTAACCTTTAGTGCCAGCGCGTTACAAGAATATGACAGCTGTCCCAGAAAATTTTTCTATAGCTTCGTAGGCAGAATGCCAGGCGTGGAGGAAGAAAAAATTGGCAGTCATAAATATCCTGTTTCTCCCCAAAGGTTAGGACTGGTAGTACACAAGACCTTGGAGCTCTATCGAGAATTTCCTCAAGAAGAGGCTCTGACCAGAGCCGTTAAAGACCAGGAGCTTTCTGACAGCGAGCAAAAGGTCATGACAGCTGTGGCTCAGGAACTATTGGCTAAATATTGCAGCAGTGCTATCTATAAGGAAATTGCCGATGTTGACCAGGAAGCAGAAAAAGCTTTTAGCCTGCCCTTACTCAAAGTGCAAGGCCAGGAGCTGGTATTTACCGGCAGCATGGACCGGCTGCTTCATTATAAGGATGGGACCTTAGGTATAGTGGATTTTAAGACAGGCCATCCACCGGTAAACGGTGAAGAAAAACAGGGGTATACCAGACAGCTGGTTATTTATGCTTTGGCAGCGGAAAAAATCTTAGGCCAAAAGGTAACAAAGGCTCAGCTGCATTTTCTGCAAAATAATGCAGCCTGGATCTTGCCGGCCAACAGGCAAGAGGAAGAGGACAAGCTGCAAAGGCTCATGCTGGAAATTTTGCAGAAAAAAAGTGAGCAGGACTTTGCAGTCCAGCCCACCAGTTGTGAATTTTGTCCTTATGCCTATTTCTGTAAAAAACGTTAATCTAAAGTAAGTGATTCTCCGGGTGCTACCACAAAGACTTTAGCTACGCCATCTTTTTCTACGGCAGCTTTAAAGGCTTGCGGATCTTGGGCTATTTTAGGCCAAGTATTGTAGTGCACGGGAATCACTTTTTTTACGCCCAAAAGCTGAACAGCTAAGCGGGCATCCTCCGGTCCCATGGTAAAGGTGTTGCCAATGGGGAGCACGGCATAATCAATTTTTTCTAATTTAGCTAATAAGCTCATATCGCCAAAAATACAGGTATCACCGGCAAAATAGACCGTAGTTCCGTAAAAATCTACAATAAAACCGCAGGCATGGCCTCCGGCAATACCGCTGCCATGGAAGGCCGGGGTAACACGAACCTTGCCAAAGGGGAAGGGCAGAACGCCACCTAAGTGCATGGGGAAAGCCTTTACCCCTGCCTGAGCAGCTGCATTAGCAACCTCGGCAGTAGAAATAAAGGTAGCATTGTTGTTTTTGGCAATGGCATAGGCTGAGCCCAGATGATCGCCATGGTTGTGAGTAACCAGCACATGGGACACCTTAATATCCTCAGCTTTTACGCCGGTAGGGTTGCCGTCTAAATAAGGATCAAAAATTATAGCGTCCTTTTCAGTGGTTAACATAAAGCAAGAATGATGAATATATTTAAACTGAACCATATTTGTAGCCTCCTCTAAAATCTACTTACATTATAATATAAATTTTTAGCACTGCCAAATTCTTTACAAGTTGTGTCAAATAAAGTACAATTCATATGTTAAATAAATAAAGAAAGGGTTGCTCAAATGAACCTCTATTTAGTTACTATTATTATTTTTGCAGTACTGCTAGTTACCATTGGTTATTTAATAGGTAAGCATGTGCATGGTGCTGCAGATTTTTTTGTAGGTGATCGCAGTTTTTCCTGGTTCTTGCTGTTCATAACTTTAATAGCTGCCAATATTGGAGCAGGCTCTACTGTAGGCGTTACAGGACTTGCTTATAAGTTTGGTGTGTCCAGCTGGTGGTGGATTGGTTGCAGTGGTTTAGGTTCTTTGATTCTTGCCTATGTGATTGGTCCTAAGGTTTGGAAAATCGCTAAGGAACGTAATCTCTTTACCATGGGCGATTACTTGGACTATAGATATGCACCGGCCTTTCGTGCGGTTACTTCCACCATGATGGCCATTGGTACTTTGGCTTTATTCTCCGGCCAATTAATTGGTATTGCCTGGATCTTAAACGTAGTGGCAGGTATTGATAAGCTGTACGGCATTATCATTGGTGCCATTGTTGTTACTGTTTATTTTTCCGCCGGTGGTATTCGTTCTGCTGCCATCGTTAATATTCTGGAGGTTGCTGTTATTTTACTAGGCTTTATCATTGCTACTCCTTATTGCTTGTCTTATGTAGGTGGCTGGAATGGTCTTACAGCAGCTGCTGCTCAAAGTATTGGAGATGGAGCTAAAACAGCCAACTTTTTTGCTTGGGATGGCATTGGTTATACTGCTATCATAGGCTACTTTCTGATGCTTACCCCGGCTTTTTGTATTTCTCCCGGCTTGGTAGGTAAGGTTTATACAGCTAAAGATGAACGTGCCGTAAAAATTGGCACGCTGCTTAATGGTATTGTACAGTTACTGTTTGCTTTTCTTCCTATGTTGATTGGTATGTGTGCCTATGCAGCTTTTCCTAATTTAAGCAATCAGGAGCTGGCACTGCCTACGGCCATGAAAAACATGATGCCTTTTGGCATTGCAGCTTTTGCTTTGTCTGCGATTTTTGCTGCTGAGGTAAGTACTGCTGATACAGTTCTTTATATGCTGGCCACTTCCTTGTCCAAGGATTTGTACAAAACCTTCTTTAATAAGGGAGCTAGTGATGAACAACTGCTATCCTTCTCTAGAAAAATTACGGTGGTGTGTGGTGTGTTAGGCATTATCGTGGCGCACTTCATGGCTAATATCATTACTGCCTTGTCTATTTTCTATTCCTTAATGACCGTTTCTCTGGCTGCACCTTTATCTTTGGCTTATTCAGTACAAGAGCTTCAGCCAAAGGTGCCTTCTGCTCCGCAGGCATTGGCGTCTTAGTTACCATTGCCTTGCAATTTGGCAACAAGGGCAGAGGTCCTTGGATTCTAAATGCTACTTCTACCGGTATCATTGTTGCTTTTGTCATCATGTTAGCAAGTCTGTACTTATTTCCTAGAAGAAAGAAGACGCAGTAATGAAAAAATGTCTTGCCTTAACTCTGCTTCTTAGTCTGACTCTCTGCAGTACCATGGGAGAGGCAGTTCCCAAAAAGAATATTGGTCCTGAGCCCATCGTTATTTCGGCCCGCGGCGTGAATAAGGCTCTCCTTGATCTGGAAAGTCCGGAAAAAAGACGAGAAGCTGCTAGTCAGAATAAGGTAGTCACAGATCCTAACTTAAAAATCTTGGCAGATATCCTACTGGACAAAGAAAAAATCTGGCATTTAAACAACAACTACAAAGAAGTTGTTATTCAAGGCCAGGCTTTAGCTACCAGAGATCAAGCCAGGGCGCTCCTGGAAGCCTATAATCGGAAATTGCCGATAGATGCTACACCTGCGGAAATGGTGGAGCTGTATTATGAAGAAGCAGCCAGTGAAAACATAAAATGGGATATTGCCTTTTGCCAGGCTCTTTTGGAAACAGGCTTCTTTACCTTTGGTGGTACGGTAGTTCCTGAGCAAAATAATTTTTGCGGATTAGGTACTACCAGTGCAACAGTAAGAGGAGCCTATTTTTTAACGCCTCGCTACGGCGTTAGAGCTCATATCCAGCATTTACTGGCTTATTGTTCACCGACCTTGCCTAAGACGCAAATCATTGATCCACGCTATTATCTGGTTTATAACCAAAAGAAGAGGGACGGTTTCTTTACCAGATGGTATCAATTAAATGGCAAGTGGGCTACCGGCAGTGATTATTCTGAAAAAATTTTAAACCTATACAAGCAAATGCTTAATATCGTTGCTGTTTATCCAGCCAAGTAAAAGTATGTGATGAGGTGAGTTTATGCATATCGTTTTAGTGGAACCGGAAATACCGGGTAATACCGGTAATATTGCCAGATTGTGTGCTGCCACAGGAACCCATTTGCATCTGGTGCGTCCTTTTGGCTTTACCATTAATGATAAATATCTGAAAAGAGCAGGGCTGGATTATTGGAATTTGCTGGATGTGCATTATTATGATTCTGTTTATGAAGTGTTAGCTAAATATCCGGACAGTCCCAAGTTTTTGTTGACCTCTCATGCTCATAAATCTTATTTTAGTGTTAAGTATGGACCTGAGTCCTTACTGATTTTGGGCAGAGAGACCAAAGGTCTGCCAGAAAAATTTCGCAATGAATTTCCTGAGGACTGTGTAAGAATTCCCATGATTAAGGAAGCCAGATGCCTGAATTTGGCTAACTCTGCAGCTATTGTGCTTTATGAAGCTTTGCGGCAAAATAATTTTGATCAGGAATCGGGTGCTATTTAATATTTTATCTTTTTCTCTATTTAGGGTAAAATAGATATGGTGCAGATAGATGAAAAGAGGAAGAAAATGGAAAGAAATAAATTGTCTTTGCGCTTGGAAATAGGGGCTTTGCTGACCATCATTTATGCTTTTTTGGAGCTTATTTCCAATCAATATATGTTTATTCCCGGTGTAGTCGGACTACGTCTTATGAATGCTTTGCCTATTGGCTACGGGCTTTTGTTTGGTAGGGTAGGAGCTTGTGCTTGTGCCCTGGGTACCATTTTTGGTCAGGCCAGTCATTTGGATGCCATGACCATTGGTTCTTCGCTGGGAGCTTTTGGTGCTGCCTATGTTCCCTTTAGAATCTGGCAGGGCCTGAGAAGTGACAGAGAGCCGGAAATTGTTTTAGCTGATGTCAGAACAGGTATTATGTTTGCTGTTTTGGCTGTTTGTGCGGCTGTACCTCCCGCCGTATTTATCGCTGTTTTTGCTGATAAACTGGAATTGTCACCCTTCGTTCAGACCTATGGCATAGTATTGTTGCAAGCTGTTTTGGCTTCTGTGGTTGTAGGCGGTTTGCTATATAAAGTAATTTCTCCCCGTTTTCTTATCGGTATTAATCATGACCTGTGGCTTTTGATTAAAGATGAAAAAACAGCTACCAGACGGCTGAGCATAGCATTACTGAGGATTACAATTACTGCTATGTGTGTTGGTATGCTTTTTGTGGCAGTTATGTCTGCTGAATTTAATCAGGATGTTATTATTTATACCATGGCTATTTTAGGGGTAGCTGTTTTAACCCTGGCTAATTGGTAAAATCTTCTGTGAGGCCTTAGTATGACGTCTTTAACTTTGTTGATTCAGATAACCTTGTTAATTGCCTTTGCCTGGGCTACAGTGGTAACGCTGATAGGCTTATGGCATGGCAAAACAACTGTAAATATCATAGCAAAGCCTAGCCGCTTTGCTATTCTTATATGCGCTCATAACGAGGAAGCTGTCATTGCCAAGCTTTTGACCAGCCTGGTGCAGCAAAATTATCCCATGGAGTATTATAAGATTTTTCTCTTTGCTGATCATTGTACAGATGCTACAGCAACTATCGGTGCTAAGTTTCCCGGCGTCATTGTTTACGAAAGACAGGACGGTCCCCGTAGTGGTAAAGGGGCAGTACTTAACTGGGGCTTGAACCGAATTAAAGAGAAGTATGGACCACTTTTTGATAACGTGGTAGTTTTTGATGCAGATAATGTGGCTACGCCGGATTTTCTTCTTCATATGAACGAAAGCTTTGTCGGTGGAGCAAAACTAGTAATGGGTGACAGGCTGGCTCTTAATCCCTATGCTTCTACCATTAGTGGCTGGTACACCTTGTATTGGCAGACCGTGGATGTTCTTTATTGTCAGCCCAGAAGTAACCTGGGCATGTCGGCTATTTTATCCGGCACAGGTTTTGGTTTTGCCTATGACTTAATCAAGGAGACCGGCTGGCAAACCTCTAGCATTACGGAGGACATTGAGTTTTCCATGCAACAAAATTTAAAAGGTGTTTATGCAGTTTATCAGGAAAAAGCTTACTTCTATGATGAGCAGCCTACGGATCTGCACACTTTAATTTCCCAGCTCCGCAGATGGTGTACCGGTAATTACCAAATCTTTTATAGTTATTTTAAAGTTTGGCTGCAATGCTTTCTTAAGAAACCTACCATGAAGCTGTTGGATAATGCCATTCCCATGGCTTTGTGCTGTGTATTTGGTTTGTATCTGCTGCTTAGCGTGGCCTGGGTGTTTTATAATGCCACCCGTGGCATTAATCCCTTTGGCCTGAGAGATATTATCTGGTGGGGAGGTCTTTATGGCCTAAGCATTATCATTGGCGTACTGGCTACAATTTATGGTAAATTTTCCTTTTCCAAGATGTTACCCAGTATCTTAACCTCCGGCCTATATTGCATCATCTTTTCCTTAATTGCGGTGTGGTCCATTTTTATCCCAGTAAAGGGCTGGCAACCTATCAAACATAAGGGTTAGGTGGTATAATTATCAAGAGGTGATAAGTATGAAACTATTAGCATCCTTGTTAACATTTTTATTTCTCACTTTTAGCTCTTTACCCATAGTCGGTGCAGCCTCCAACATTAATAGTGCAGGCTACTACAAGGGTATTTTCCTGGGTGGTAAGGTAAAAATCGTGGAATATAATGCCGATATTAAAGTTAAGGTTGTGACCAGCTTCCCGGATTTGAAGGTAAAGGTTGTGGATGCCTTCCCGGATAAGGCAGGAGAATGGCAATTTGTAGAGTACGGAGAGGACTTTACGGTACAATTCGTTAATAGCTTTCCGGACATAAAAATTAAATATGTTTCTTCTTTCCCCGGTGTGGCCTAAAGAAGCTGTTTTGTGGAGCATATTTTATTTTGGCTTTAATCGTAGTGTATAAAATAAGTTAAGTATGTGCCTGTAAGTTTTAAACTGATATTATCTTATATTAATTTCCTAAATATTGACGTCCTGTTGTTGGCATGCTAGCATGAGCTTAAGCACGAGACGTCTATTATAACACTCGCCTCTACTTGTATAACCAAATTTATTTGATGTTAATTTTTAGTCTCTGCTTTTGTGCAGAGACTATTTTTTTTAAACGCTTTATGATTAACAGGGTAACTTTAATCGTAATTGTGCGGATAATTGACAGAAACCTTTGAGGCTAATTTACCAATATTTCAATAGTGCGCTTTCAAATATTGGGATAAAAAATATTTGATAGGACAAATTGAAAAAACAGAACAGAAAAGGAACATTGGCCTATGGAATTTTGAGCTTTACGGAAGGAGTATTAGTTTTGTTAAAAAGATTTTGGAAAGAAGAAGATAGGATAAAGAGATTGTTTCTAGTTAACTTTTTCCTTTGCTTTATTACATTTTTATTTGTTCCCATTGGATCAATGTATATGAGAGACAGCATGCAGCTTACTATTACTCAGATAGGTTTTTGCTAGGCATTCCGTCGATAATATGTTGCTTTTTCGGCAGTTTATCATTTTTTGCTTATAGAATTTTGGGAACATATAAAAGTCTCATGCTAGCCTTTTTCTTAGATATAATTGTATATATAGCTTTGCTTTATAAGGGCAGCTTTAATTTTATAATTATATTTTTCGTCTTAAAAGGTATTAGCAGTTGCATCTCTATACCAATTTTCAAAAATTTATATATTAATGCTTTAAATAACCAGGATAATAGACAGGTTGTATTTAAAATTAACTATATTTTAATTTGTACTGCAGCTGTTTTTGCGCCTTATGTTTCTAGAACAATTTATCCGCTTTCCCCAAAAGTGGTTTTTCTGCTTATAATTAGTTTGATATTTCTTAGTTCATTTTTTGTCACATGTCTCAAAAATTTCATAGAAAAAATTGAGGTGAAGAAAAAAAGAAATAAATGCTTTAGCACTTATACTACAGAAAAAATCATATGCAATTTTTTTAGGTGGTTGTATAGGTGTTTTGTCCGTATTTTCACAATTTGAAGGAACGTTTATATTAACACTGAAAAAGGATGCCTTAAATATTTTTTCTGAATTGCTTATACTTAATTCAGTATTTGGTATAGTCATCCAGCTCATAAACATAAAGTTTTTCAAAAAAATCTCTGCTTTTAATTCAATTTTGCTAGGTTGTTTATTTTTTGCTTTAGCATATTGCAACTTTATGCTTTTTCCGGGAGAATATCCTTATTTGCTTGTATATATTGTCTTATTTACCTTAGGAGAAACATTTGTATTGCCTAATATTGATATTTTTGTAACTGAGATCTCTAACAGAGAAAATAGGATACTTATCTATTCCTTGCTGGAATTTAAGCGTTTTGGCTTTTTTTTGGGACCATTTGTTTCCGGTTTTATTATGCAAAGAATTTCTGTTAATTTTATGTTCCTTTTCTTTGGTTCTTTAAGCCTGGTTTCAGCATTTGTGTTCTCCGTATTTAAGAAAAGATTAGCCCTGGAAGGTAGCCTATAGGGACTTGTAGATAGATAAACAAAAGAAGATAGCAAGCGGACATTGACTAATGTCCGCTTCTTGTTTAATAGGCTAATTTTTAGTATAATTATACGATATGAAGTTTAAACAAATTAGCTTAGAGGTATGTATGAACAAAACTTATCACATTCTTAATTATGGCTGCCAAATGAATGAAAGTGATGCAGAACATTTTGCAGGCCAGTTAGCAGATTTAGGTTATCAATATGCAGATGATTTTCATGATGCCAGTGTTATTTTAATTAATACCTGTTGCGTCAGAGAAGGTGCAGAAAAGAAAATATATGGCAAAATAGGGGAGCTGAAGGCCATTAAGGCAGCAGATCCTTCTAAAATTGTTTGTGTAACCGGTTGTATGGCCCAAAAAGACGGAGACAAAATTCTGAAAACCTATCCTCAGGTGGATCTGATTATCGGCACGTCCTATGTTAATAATTTTAGTGCCATCTTAGAAGGTTTTAAGGCTAACCGTCAGACCCAAAACCATGTTTATTGCCAATTTGGACCAGGCTCCTGATGAATTTGAAGGACACTTTGTGAGAAAAAGCAGTTTTTCTGCCTGGGTGCCTATCATGTATGGTTGCAATAACTTTTGCACCTACTGTATCGTGCCTTATGTACGGGGCAGGGAGCGGAGCAGAAGTAAGGAAAGTATTCTGGCAGAAATTACAAAGGCAGTGGCAGAGGGCTACAAGGAATTTACTCTTCTGGGCCAGAATGTTAATTCCTATGGCAAGGATTTAGGACTTACCTATGCTTTTAGTGACTTGCTGAGGGCTGTTGATGCTATTCCCGGCGTGGAGAGAATTCGCTATATGACCAGTCACCCCAGGGATATGCAAGAGGATTTGATTAAAACAGTGGCAGAGAGTAAGCATATTTGCAAGCATTTTCATATTCCTGTGCAATCCGGCAGTACCCGTATCATTAAAGCCATGAACAGAAGTATTTCCAGAGAAGCTTATTTAAAGCTGGTTAAGCTTATCAGGTCCTATGTGCCTGATGCTGTTATTACTACAGATTTAATCGTAGGCTTTCCCGGCGAGACTGAGGAGGATTTTCAGGATACCTTAAAATTATTAGAGGAAGTAGATTACGATGTAGCCTATACCTTTATTTATTCCAAGCGGTCCGGCACACCGGCAGCAAGTATGCCTGACCAAGTGCCGGTAGCAGTGAAGAAGGAAAGATTAAGAAAACTGATGGATGTGCAAAATGTTCACAGCTTAGGCAGAAATAAACGCTTGGTAGGCAAGACCTTAGAGGTATTGGTAGAAGGTCCCAGCCATAATAATCCGCAAGTGTGTAGTGGCAGAACTGATGGTAACAAATTAGTACTATGGCCACTGGGCAATAAGCAGTACGAAATTGGCAGCAAGGTAAAGGTGCATATTGACAGAGCACAAACCTGGCTGCTGAAAGGAAGCGTCATAGAATGACTACAGCCTATACACCGATGGTGCAACAATATTTAAAAATCAAAGAGGCTCATGCTGATGAGCTGCTCTTTTTCCGCCTCGGTGATTTCTATGAATTATTTTTGAGGATGCCACCACGGCTTCCCGAGAATTGAATATTACCTTAACAGGCAGAGCAGGTGGCCTGGAAGACAGAATACCCATGTGCGGAGTGCCTTATCATGCCGTAGATGGTTATATTGCCAAGCTGCTAAAAAAAGGTTATAGGATTGCTATCTGCGACCAGATGGAGGATCCCAAAGCTGCAGTAGGCATTGTGAAGAGAGAAGTAACTAAAATAATCACTCCCGGTACAGTGCTTAGCGATGCAGTACTGGAGGATAAGCATAACCAGTATTTGGCTTGTCTGGAAGAAGAGGGCGAGGAGCTGTGTGCTGCCTTTGCCGATATTTCAACAGGCGAATGTGCCTGGTATGTAGCCGGAGGTACCAGCCGTACTGAGTTTGTACTGGATCAGTTATTTAGATTGCAGCCTGCTGAGTTAATTGCAGTAGGTGCTATTAGCGGCTGGGAGAAAATTAGTATGTCTCTTGGACAGAAGCTGCCGGAATGTGTTACCGGCAAATTCTCTCCGGATAAAGATGTAAATTATTTTGCGCAGCATTTTAAAGATGAAGCAAGTCAGCAGATAGATGCCTTGGTGCACAACACCGTAGAAGCTATGCTGCAATATATTCATGTGAACGTGAAGGCTGATTTAGCTCAGCTCAACAGCCTGAAAGAAATTTCTACAGAAGATGTGATGAATTTGGATGCTACTGCTATCCGCAATCTGGAAATACTAAAAAACATGCGGGATGGCAATAAGCATGGCAGCTTGTTAGGTGTGTTGGATTATACCAAGACTGCTATGGGTGGCAGACGCTTGAGACAATGGCTGGAAGCACCGCTGTTGTCCATTCCTAAAATTACAAATCGTCAGAATGCCGTTGGTACATTGGTTAATGATGTGAAATTAAGAACAACGCTGGAAGAAAATCTGGAGGGTGTAACAGACCTGGAAAGAATTCTTTCCCGTATTGAAGTAGGCTCTGCTAATGCTAGAGATTTGGTGGCACTGCGCAGTGCCCTACGTGTGTTGCCTGGATTAAAGCAGGCTTTAGAACCACTAGGCCCGGGACTTTTAACCCAGCTTAATCAGGATATTGATTTGCATCAGGATATTCTTGCTACCTTGGAAGCCGGCATTGTGGATGATCCTCCCTTTACGGTAAGAGAGGGCGGCATGATTCGCCAAGGCTTTGATATGGAGCTGGATGAGCTTCATGACATTGCTCACAATAATAAAGAATGGATGCAGAACTTTGAGCTGAAAATCAAAGAGCGTACCGGTATTAAAACCTTAAAGGTTGGCTTCAACAAGGTTTTTGGTTATTACATTGAAGTGTCCAAGGGTGCGGTAGCTCAGGTTCCTGATGACTTTATCCGCAAGCAGACCTTGGTTAACGCTGAAAGATATATTGTTCCTGAGCTGAAGGAATTTGAAAATAAAATTCTTAGTGCCAAGGAAAAAATTGAACAACTGGAATATTATCTCTTTAATAAAATTCGTCAGGAAATCAGAGAGCATATTCCCGGCATGCAAAAAACTGCCAGAGCCATTGGTAATTTGGATGTGCTATATAGCTTGGCCATGGCTGCCTTTAAGGGCGGGTACATTTGTCCTGAGCTAAATGGAAAGGAAGAAATCAGCATTAAAGACGGTCGTCATCCTGTGGTGGAAAAGATTTTGGAAAGAGAAATCTTTGTGCCTAATGATGCCCACTTAAATAGCACGGATGAAAGATTAATTATTTTAACCGGTCCCAATATGGCCGGCAAATCTACCTACATGCGTCAGGTAGCTCTCTTAACTCTCTTAACTCAGATTGGTTCTTTTATTCCTGCCAGAGAAGCCAGCATTTGTCCTGTAGACAGAATCTTTACCAGAGTTGGTGCCAGCGATGACTTGGCTACAGGCCAAAGTACTTTCATGGTGGAAATGAATGAGGTAGCTAATATTTTAAAATATGCTACCAAACGCAGCCTGATTATTCTGGATGAAGTAGGCAGAGGTACCAGTACCTATGATGGTATGAGTATTGCCCGTGCAGTGGTGGAATTTATTAATGAGAAGATTAAGGCTAAAACCTTATTTGCCACTCACTATCATGAATTGATTGAACTGGAAAATATCATGCCCGGGGTAAAGAACTACTCTGTGGCTGTAAAAGAAAAAGGCAACGAGGTAGTATTCCTACGTCGTATTGTGCCGGGTGGCACGGACCGCAGCTATGGTATCCATGTAGCTGAGCTGGCCGGACTGCCTAAGAAGGTTGTAGATAGGGCCGAGGATTTGCTGAAGGAATATGATACCGGTAAGCCTACTGTGGTAGTGACAGCACCACCTCAGGAACCGGAACAGGAAATGTCCTTGTTTGGCAATGCCTTGGCAGACCGTTTAAAGAAACTGGATATTATGACTATGACTCCTTTGGAAGCTATTAACGAGCTGTATAACCTTCAGGAAGAAGCCAAGAAAGAAGGAGGCAAAAATTGATGGGTGCAGATATAAAATTATTAGATCAAAATACTGCCAATCAAATTGCCGCCGGTGAAGTTGTCGAAAAACCTGCCTCTGTGGTAAAGGAACTGGTAGAAAATTCTTTGGATGCAGGTGCTACCAATGTAGAGGTTGCTATTTATGAAGGTGGTACGGAGTTTATCAGAGTACGCGATAACGGCTCCGGCATGAATGAGGCTAACGCCAAATTAGCTGTACTTCGTCATGCCACCAGTAAGATAAGAACGGCAGAAGATTTGCTATCTCTGCACACCTTAGGGTTTAGAGGAGAAGCACTGCCCAGTATTGCTTCCGTTTCTAAGTTTTCCCTGATAACCAGGCCGGAGGGCGCAGAGTTTGCCACCGCTATTACCATGGATGGAGACAGTAGGCCAGAGGTAGGTTCAGCCGGTGGTAGTATAGGCACTACTGTTACTGTGCAGGACTTATTCTTTAATGTGCCGGCCCGTCGCAAATTCTTGCGGACCATTAATACAGAAGGCAGATACATTAACGACATCATCAGCAAGCTGGCTTTGTCCCGTCCAGATGTGCACTTTACTTTGCTGAATAACGATAAAGAGGTTATTAACACACCGGGTAATGGAGATTTACTGGACGTGATAGGCGCTCTCTATGGCAAGAATGTGGTGAAGGAAACTTTGCCTGTCTCCTATAGGGATGAACAGGTAACCATTGCCGGGTATATTGGCAAGCCAACCTTGCTGAAGGGTAATCGTCAATGGCAAACAGTCTTTGTTAACGGCAGAACTATTAACAATAGAATGGTAAGCAAGGCTATCGACCATGCTTATCAGTCTCAGATTCCTAAAGCCGGGTTTCCCTTTGCTGTTTTAAACATTCAGCTGGATCCTAATACTATTGATATTAATGTGCATCCTCAAAAAAGTGAAATCAAGTTTGGAGATGAAGGGGCAGTCTACAGAGCAGTATTCCGTGCTTTAAGCGATGCCCTGACTAAACCCTTGCAAGGAGAAGTTGCTCAGGCTGAGCCGGTATTAGGCGCAACACAGGGACAACAGGCTGGCTTTACTCGGCCAAGTAGTTATCAAGGTACTCAGCAAGGCCACAGCAGCTATGAGCCTCACCAGGAACAAATCTGGAAATCCAGCGAGAACCCGGTGCAGCCCTTAACTGATATTCTCTCTGCTCAGCGGGTGACAAATCCGGCAGGTACCGAAGATATTTGTGTAACTGATCCTACCTCCGGCGTTGCTACCATTTGGCCCTTAGGCCAGGTAGGCAAAACCTTTATCATCGCGCAATCTGAAACAGCTTTGTATCTGATTGACCAACACGCTGCCCATGAGCGGATTATGTACGATAGGTTTATTCGCAAGGAAGAAAAAGTTCCTGTACAGGAATTCTTAGTACCTATTTTTGTTGATGTTTCCAAAGATCAGATTAGCCTGGTAGAAGAGAATCGCCAGACCTTTCTCAGCTTAGGTGTTGATGTAGAACCGGCAGGAGAAACAGTAGTACGTGTTTCTGCGTTGCCTGCTGACGTAGATAATAATTCAGCAGAAGCTTTCATTCATGATATTTTAAAATATTTGGAGGAAGGCAAGAACATTACTCCCCGTGATTTGAGAGAAGAACTGCTCCACTATGCAGCCTGCCACAGCGCCATTCGCGCCGGCGAGGTGCTGACCATCAGACAGATGCGTCAGGTCATCATGGAGCTGCTCAATACAGAACATCCCTATACTTGCCCACATGGCAGGCCATGTATGGTAGAAGTAAGCATGGATGAATTATTTAAAATGTTTAAGAGGACTTAAGATGAAATTTGTAGTAAGCAGAGGTTTAAACACTAATACAGCTTTAACTAATATTGCTCAGAAATGGGCGGACCTGTTGGAAACCAGCTATGTGGAACGTACCTGGTATCCTAATTTAGAAGACATGTTAAAAGGTGAAGAGGCAGATGGTATCCTTATCGCTACGATGGAAGGCCCGCAAATCTATACCAAAGAGGGCCTTTTAAAATATCATCCCGGTATGGCTGTGCTGAGAGCTCGTAAAACTGGAAGCAGGTGAAACAGATAACTTTGTTACCGCCTGTGGCTTGAAGCCGGGCATGAAGCTGCTGGACTGCACCTTGGGACTGGGAGGGGATGCTGCCATAGCTTCCTGGTTGTAGGAAAAACCGGCAAGGTAGAAGCCTTAGAGGCTTCCAAACCGTTATGGCTTTTAACAGGCAGCCGGTCTTGCTACCTATCAATGTGATGATCCCTTGCTTACCGCAGCCCTTAGGCGTATAGCTACACAAGAGCAGAAGCAGGCATTTATCTCCGCTCCCTGGAGAAGGATTGTTTTGATGTAGTATATTTTGACCCAATGTTTAAAAGACCCATTAAAACTTCCTCCGGTATGCAGCCTTTACGACCGGTTGCCTACAAGGAACCTTTAACCGGGGAAATTTTTGGAAGAAGCCTTAAGAGTTGCTCCTCTGGTAGTAGTGAAGGAGCATTCTTATAAGGTATTAAAAGATTTAGGCTTTACAGAAATACAAGGAACCAAAACCGGTAGTATTAATTACGGTATTCTCAGGAGGGACAATGACTGCAAAGAGAAAAATAGTGGTAATCCTAGGACCCACTGCCACCGGCAAAAGTAAATGCGGTATTCTATTGGCCAAAAAAATCGGCGGAGAAATTATTTCCGGGGATTCCATGCTGGTGTATAAGGACATGAACATTGCCACAGCCAAGCCTTCCACTGCCGAGCTGCAAACAGTGCCTCACCATTTAATTGATATACTGCCTCCCGATGCTTCCTTTAACGTGGTGGATTTCAAAACCAAGGCTGCTGAGCTTATTGAAGAAATCAGCCAAAGAGGAAAAATGCCCATCATCGTGGGAGGGACAGGGCTATATTTAAAGGCCCTTTTGGAAAATTATCAATTTGCCCAAACCCAAGCACAAAAAGAGTTACGTTCCTCGCTGGAAGCACTAGCCAAGAAAGAAGGTAAGGAGGCTCTTTATGCTCGTCTTACCCAAATTGATCCCCAGGCTGCAGCTGAGCTGAAGGGAAATGATAGCAGACGCTTGATTAGGGCTATAGAAGTAGCTACGGAAGGGGAAACTGTTTCTCAGACTAAGGCCTCGGAAAGCCCTTATGATGCAGTGGTTTTTGGCTTAAATATGGATAGACCGGTTTTGTATGATAGAATTAATGCCAGGGTAGATGAAATGGTGCAAGCCGGCATCTTCGAGGAAACGAAGCAGCTGGTAGAGCAGGGCGTACCTTCTTATGCCCAAAGCATGACAAGCATTGGCTATAAACAAATTCTGAAATTTATGGCAGGGGATTACACTAAGGAAGAATGTATTAATAAAATCAAGCAGGCTACCAGAAATTTTGCTAAGCGGCAAATTACCTGGTATAAGCAAATGCCTTACATCCACTGGTTCCAAATTACCCCGACGGAAGACTATGAAAAGCTTGTGAACACCATGGTCAACTACTTGAATAAAAACTAGGTATGTTATACGATTAACATGACAATAAATATAATTATGAGGTGATAATGATGGCATCACAACCCAATGTAAGTAAACAAATTAATTTGCAGGATACTTTTCTTAACAAGGTAAGAAAGGAAAATGTTACCCATTCTGGTTTATTTGGTCAATGGTTTCCAAATCCGTGGTACAGTTGTAGGCTTTTGATAATTTTACTGTTATTCTGGAAGTAGAAAATAAGCAACAGATGATTTATAAACATGCTATTTCTACTATTACTACTGTAGAAAATATTAAAATCATGATTCCCGATAAGAAGGACTAAAGCAGGAGGGCAAGATGGAACAGGACATTCAACTATTCTTGGAATATTTAACAGTTGAATTAGGCCTGGCTGAAAATACCAGGGTATCCTACGCTACGGATCTTAGATTGTTTGCCCAATGGGTCAACAAAACTACCAAGGCCATTAAGCGTCAGGATATCATTACCTATATCACTTCCTTGAAAAAGGAAAGATATGCGCCTACTTCCATCGCTCGTAAGCTGGCAGCCTTGAAAGCCTTCTTCCGTTTCATGACTGTGGAGGGTTATTTAGAGGTTGATCCGGCAGAGGTAGTAGAGGCAGGCAACAAGGGAACTATTTTGCCTAAGGTGTTAAGCCCCAGGGAAGTAGATATGCTTTTGGCTGCTCCGGATCTTTCTACCAAAGAAGGCTACAGGGACAGAACTATGCTGGAGGTGCTTTATGCTACCGGCATGAGAGTGTCAGAGCTTTTAACCTTGCCGATTTCCGAGGTTAATTTGTCCATGAAATATGTTATTGCTTATGGCAAAGGCTCCAAGGAAAGAATCGTGCCCATTGGGCATTATGCGGTAAACTATTTAAAGAAGTATTTAGCTGTAGTACGTCCGGCCTTGATTAAAGGCCAAACCTGCTTCTCCCATCTTGTTTTTATCCATGTGGGGCAGGCCTATGACCAGACAAAGATTTTGGCAGATCATTAAAGGCTATGGACACAAAGCAGGTATTCATAAGGAATTAACGCCACATATTCTGCGACATTCTTTTGCCACACATATGTTGGATAATGGGGCTGATTTGAGAACTGTACAAGAGTTATTAGGTCATGCTGATATATCAACAACGCAAATTTATACTCATCTTACTAATAACAGACTAAAGAGCATTTACGAAAAAGCTCACCCCAGAGCTTAATTAAGGAGTAACTAATGGTTCGGAAGAAAGCAAGAAGGGTAATACCAAAGGTAAAACACTTAGCATCATTATGGTTTTAGCGGTTATTACCTTTGTGTCTTCGCTAGGGTTTCTACCTGGCGTCCGCCAAGCACCGAATAGTGAGCCTAAATCCTTGAAGGAGATTGTAACAGTGAATTGTTCCTTCTGTGAAAAAGGCGGTAGTAGGTGTTGAGGACATTAACTTAAGACAGAAATCCATGGATAATCAAGAGGCCATGGATAGTATTTTGATGCAGCAGAGCCAATGGCAGTTATCCGACGATGGTCGCAAGGACATGAAGGAAGCCAGAACTGATGCAGCAGGAGAAATTACCTGGACACAGAGAAAGCTGTTGATTGGCATTCCCTATGACAACAGCTTGCAAAGGCTGCGGCCTGGGTAACAGAGAAAGCTGAAGCGATGGGTTTAAGGTCATAGACCAAAGCGTGGTAAATTATATCGATGAAAATGCCATTGCCTTAAGTATTGCCATGGTTGCTAAAGTTGGCAAAGGTGAAAAGCAGCTGGTCTTTGATGAAGCCATTATTTTTAATGGTGACCAAACGAATGAAAAGAGTATGCTGATTGTTAAAGAGAACAAGGAGAAAGCAAAGAAGGCAGGCAAGAAGTATACCGGCAAGATGGCGGTAGTAGTGACGACTGTGGCTATGATTTAGGTCCGGTACGCGCTTTTAAGCAGATTGCCTATTGAAATGTCCTTCGCTGTTATTCCTTTTAAGACAACTAGTTCTGCTGCTTTGCAGATAATCAGGCAAAACGATCAGACAGCTATGCTTCACCTGCCTATGGAGCCAGCCGGTGAGGCAAGCTCTGAATCCCGCTATATCAAAGTAGGTATGAGCAAGGCTGAATTGGAAAAGCTGACTACTGACGCTATTAAGAGCCTGCCCGGTGTTAAGGGTGTTAATAATCACCAGGGTTCTAAGGCCACTACTGATTACAGCACTATGCAAGCTGTGCTGGGAACAATTAAGAAGCAGGGTTTGTTCTTCTTGGATAGCAGAACAAGTTCTGATTCGTTAGCAGAAAAATTAGCAGGCCAAATGGGTATTAAAACCGGTCGCAACAATAGATATCTGGATAACAGTAGCAGTGTAGGAGATATTAAGGCAGAAATTCTGGCAGCTGCAGCTACAGCTGATAAGAATGGCTCCGTAATTGTTATCTGTCACGCCAGACCAGCTACGGCCCAAGCCTGGGAAGAAATATACAAACAACTAAAAGATGGAGGCATTAAGTTTGTGCCTGTATCTGAATTGCTTATTTAAGAAGGAGGCGTTAATATGTTTAGTACTATGTTTTTAATGACCATCATGACTTTGCTGATGGTGTTTATTGGTAATTATTTTGGCGGAGAGCAGGGTATGCTGATTATGCTGGTCATTTCCTGTGTCTCTAATTTCATTATGTATTGGAACAGCGACAAAATGGCTCTTGCCCAGTATCAGGCCACACAAGTTGATGCTAATACTGCTCCTGAGCTTTATGGTATTGTTCAGAAGCTGGCAGAGCGGGGTGGCTTGCCCAATGCCCAGAGTTTATATCGTTAACAGTGCAGTTCCCAATGCCTTTGCCACCGGCCGTAATCCGGAGCACGCTGCGGTTTGTGTAACCAGCGGTATCATGAAAATCTTATCTCCGGAAGAAATTTCCGGCGTGTTGGGACATGAATTAAGCCACGTTAAGCACGGTGATATTCTTCTTAGTTCCGTAGTTGCTTCCATGGCAGGTGTTATTTCCATGATGTCCCGTTTTGGCATGTATGCAGGCACTGGCAGACGTGACAATGAAAACAGAAGTCCTATTGCAGGACTGTTGATGCTGATTTTAGCTCCTTTGGCAGCTATGCTTATTCAACTGGCGATTTCTCGTTCCAGAGAATATATGGCAGACTATTCCGGTGGAATTTTGTGTGGCAATCCTGATTACTTAGCATCAGCTTTGGATAAGATTGATGCTATTGCTACCCAAAGAACCTTGCCCAATGCTTCACCTTCTACAGCTCATATGTTTATCGTTTCTCCTTTTAGCGCTCAGGATGCCAAGGCTTTGTTCAGCACCCATCCGGCTACTGAGGATAGAATAAAGAAATTGCAAGAAGAGTCTGAGGAAATGCGTGCAGGCAAAAAATTAGAATATAAATAACATTACCCAAAAGGAGGCAATATTATGAAGATCGTAGTTTTAGTAAAACAAGTACCTGCTATCTCCGAGCTTCAGCTGGACCCTGTAACTCACAACTTAGTAAGAACAGGCGCACCGGCTATGATGAACCCGGTAGATAAGCATGCTATTGAAGCAGCACTGGCTCTTAAAGATGCTACCGGCGGTGGTACTGTCACCATTCTTACCATGGGTAGCGAATCTGCTGCTGAAATTATGAGAGAAGGCATTGCCCTTGGAGCAAATGATGGCTTTCTGATTAATGATCCTGCGGTAAAAGGTTCTGATACCTTGGCAACCGGCAAGGTCTTGGCTAAAGCCATTGAGAAGGTAGGCCAGGTTGATGTAGTAATTACCGGCAGACAATCTGCTGATGGTGATACAGGACAAATTCCGCCTGCTGTAGCGGAACATCTGGGTATGAACCTCTTGTCCTATGTGCAGGACTTAACCTTTGCTAATAATACGCTAAAGGCTGTGAGAAAGAATCTAGGCGGGGAAGAGACTGTTGAAGCACCTTTGCCCTGCGTTGTTTCTGTGATGGAAACCAGCAACACAGTAAGAACTCCTAGCTTGAGAGGCAAAATGAATGCCAAGAAGTTTGTGTTCCCTGTCTGGTCCATTGCTGATATTGGTCTAAAACCTGAAGATGTTGGTGCTAGTGGTTCTGCTACCAAAGTAACGGAATTGTTCATGCCTGAAGTACACGAGCAAGGCGTTATTGTTAAAGGCGCAGACGAAGCTGCTGCTGTAAAAGAGCTTGCCTCTATCTTACGCAGCAAGAAAGTTATATAGGGGGTGCTCATATGACTAACATGGGAAATGTTTGGGTATATGTAGAAGTAAAAAATGGCAAGCCCTCTGAGCTGAGCCTGGAACTATTAGGCAAAGGCAGACAACTGGCTGACAGCAAAAAGGTACAACTGGTAGGTCTGTTGATTGGTAATAGCTTGGCAGAGGCTGCTAAGGATGTTATTGGTTATGGTGCTGATGAAGCAGTTTGCGTAGAGAATGCTGCTTTCACATCTTTTGACGGCAAGCTTTATACCAAAGCAGTAGAAGCCATGCTGAAAAAATATAATTCTAATGTGATGCTCATTGGCGGTAGCGTAAATGGCAGAGAATTAGGCGGTCGTTTGTCAGCAGCCATGAATATTGGCTTGGTGGCAGATTGCATTGATTGCAGCTATGCTTCTGAAGATGATGCTGTGACCTGGATCAGACCAGCGTACACCGGTAAGCTGTTCGTAAAGATTTTGACCACTACTCGTCCTCAACTGGCAACCATTAGCGGTAAGATTTTCCACGGCAACGCTTTTGATGCGGCTCGTACCGGTAAGGTAACTCAAGAAGCTTTAACGATTGCTGATCTTGCTCCTACACAAAAGGTAGTTAGCTTTGTAGCAGATGCAGATGTTAAGGAAGTTTCTAAAGACTTGACGATAGAAAATGCCAAGGTAGTAGTTGGTGCCGGCCGTGGTGTTGGTACCCAAGATGGTATGAAACAAGTTCAGGCTATGGCCAAGGCAATTGGTGCCGGTTTTGGTACTTCCAAGCCTTTGGTTGATGAGGGCTGGGCTCCACATGATTGGCAGGTAGGTATTACCGGCAAGCAAATTGCTCCTGATATTTACATTGCTTTAGGTATTTCCGGTTCTATTCAGCATCAGCTTGGTATTAAAGAGGCTAAGCTGGTTATTGCAGTGAATACTGATCCGGAGGCGCCTATTTTTAAGAGGGCTAACTATGGCATCGTTGGTGATTTGTTCAAAGCGCTTCCAATGCTACAAGAAGAATTCAAGAAGAGGTAATATTCGATTGTAATAAAAAAGCTCAGTTGTATGTCTTCACGACAACAACTGAGCTTTTTTTATTTATTGCTGCTTGACGGCTCGCAGTTTATTGCCTCGGAAACCGTGGCGCCTAACGGCTCTTTAATGGTTTCCTTAGGCAAATAAACCTGCTCGCCTAGTTGCGAAGTTAGCCATTGTGAGCCGTATTAGTTACTTTTTTAGATTATTTCTTGACTTCTAAATAGGGTAGTGGTAAATTGAAATGAAAGAAGCACGAATTAAGTACGCATATGCGAACTTGAAAACGGAGGAGGTAAGTTAAGCATGCGAACCGTTGATAGAGCTTTAGATATCATGGAACTATTAGCCAAGACCGGCAAACCAATGACTCAAGTGGAAATCTGTCAGGCCTTAAATATGCCTAAGAGTAGCGTTCATGATCTTATGCATACTTTGTTGGAACGTGATTTTATTACGTATGATAATGAACAATTTAAAACTTTTAAGCTGGCTTTGCATGTTTTTGAAATAGGTATGACGGTTATCGAAAACCGTAATATGGTGGCAGTGGCGCGACCTTATTTAGTGGAACTACACAAAAACGTACGTGAAACAGTTTTCTTGGCTGTAGAGAACCGTAATAATATTGTTTATGTTGATTGTGCCGAAGAACGTGGCGTTATGGGTGGTTATATTAATCTAGGCGGTACCAGGCCAATGTATTGCAGTGGTTTAGGCTAAGGCTATTTTGTCTGCATATAATGATCCTAAGAAAGTGCAGTCCATTCTGGCTTCCGGGCCACCTATGAAAACCTTTACGGAAAATACCATTACTACGGTTACAGGTCTTTTGAAAGAGTTGGAACTGACCAGAAAGCGCGGCTATGCCATAGATAACCGGGAAGTAGAGCCGGATACTTATTGTGTGGCAGCTCCTATTTACGATCGTTACAATGAACCTATTTGTGCAATTAGTATTGCTTCTGTTTTTACCAGAATGACTCCGGCTAAAATTAAAAAGTGCGGGTCTTTGGTTAATCAGACAGCCTTAGCAATTTCTAAACAGATGGGCTATAGAAAAGCAACTTTATATTAGATGTATTTGAAACAGTTAGGTTTAAAGAAAGGAGATAAATATGGACATTCGTTATTCTACTAATCCACGTGATTTTAAGAGGTACACTACGGAGGAGACAAGAAAGGAGTTCTTGGTTGAGCATTTATTTCAAGCTGACAAGGTACAGGTTACTTATTCTCATGTAGACAGAATGGTGGTTTTTGGCTGCATGCCGGTTCAAGAAACTGTTCCCTTGGAAAAAGATATTGATGTTTGGGGTAACTTTGGTACCAAATTTATTTTGGAAGCGTCGTGAAATTGGTATTTTCAATGTGGGTGGTGCCGGCACTATTACTGCTGATGGTAAGGATTACAAGCTTGGGCACAAGGATTGCTTATATATTACCATGGGTACTCAAAAGGTAACCTTTAAGAGCGACAATCCCCAGGAACCTGCTAAGTACTACATGGTTTCAGCTCCTGCTCATAAACCCTGCAAGACTACACTTTTAACCTTGGCTGATGCTAAGAAGGTACCTTGTGGAGCTATGGAAACAGCTAATGATCGTGTTATCAATCAATTTATTCATCCTGATGTTTTGGAGACCTGCCAGCTTTCTATGGGCATGACTGCTTTAAAACCAGGTAGTGTTTGGAACACCATGCCTGCCCATACTCACGAGCGTCGCATGGAGGTATATTTCTATTTTGATATTCCCAAAGGAAATGTTGTTTTCCATTTCATGGGACAACCACAGGAAACCAGACATATAGTAATGCACAATGAAGAGGCTGTCATTGGACCTTCCTGGAGTATTCATGCGGGAGCCGGTACTTCCAACTATACCTTTATCTGGGCTATGGGTGGCGAGAATAAAGCTTTCACAGACATGGACAATATTGCTAATGAAGATTTGAAATAATAAGGAGCATACAAAGTCATGGATTATTTAAAGCAATTTTCTTTAGAAGGGCGCGTTGCACTTGTAACAGGAGCTGCCTACGGTATAGGTTTTGCTATTGCTACGGCGCTGGCTAAGGCCTGGTGCTAAGATTGCTTTCAACTGTCCGTGGACAAGAGCATATGGACAAAGCTTTGGCAGCATATAAGGCAGAGGGTATTGAGGCCAAGGGCTATATCAGCGATGTAACCGATGAGAAGCAGGTACAAAAGCTGGTAGCAGATATTGAAAAAGATTTAGGCGTTATTGATATTTTGGTTAACAATGCCGGTATTATCAAACGTATACCTATGTGCGAGATGAAGGTAGAAGAGTTTCGTCAGGTAGTGGACATTGATTTGAATGCGCCTTTCATCGTAGCTAAGGCGGTTATACCGGGCATGATCAAAAAAGGTCATGGCAAGATCATCAATATCTGTTCCATGATGAGCGAGCTGGGTAGAGAGACTGTTTCTGCTTATGCTGCTGCTAAGGGTGGATTAAAGATGCTGACTCGTAATATTGCTTCTGAGTATGGTGCAGCCAATATTCAATGCAATGGTATCGGACCTGGCTACATTGCTACACCACAAACAGCTCCTTTGCGTACACCGGGCAATCCTTTTAATTCATTTATTTTGGCTAAGACACCTGCTAATCGTTGGGGTACGCCTGAGGATTTGCAGGGTCCGGCTGTTTTCTTAGCCAGCGATGCTTCTAATTTTGTAAATGGTCATATTCTCTATGTAGATGGTGGTATTCTTGCTTATATTGGCAAGCAGCCTTAAGTAGAGATGCTAGTAAAAAATATAACCTCTTGCCGCAAGGCAGGAGGTTATATTTTTTATTAACTATGTATTCGCAATTTATTGTCTCGGGCGTCTGGTGCCATGCGGCCGGCTTTAAGGACAGAACTTATTTTGGCCGGTCCTCGGCAAGGCCGCCCTCTGACAATAAATCTGCTCATTATACTGCGAATATAATTTCTTTAGCAATTTCCTGTGTACACATATTTTAATTTTTTGCGTGCTACGTCGGCCAGGTCATAAATAGTTTTTCACCGGTGTTGCTGGGTGATTCCTCCCATTCAAAGCATGGGAAAAAGCGGCTGACATGGAGGGGAATATCAGAAGATAGCTTAGCAATCCAGCTGCTTAGTTCTTCCATAGCTGCTACACTATCGTTTTCACTGGGCACAATTAAAACCGTCAGCTCCACATGAGAATGGGGAACTACTGCGGTGATGAAGTCTTGTACCATGGCCAGATTGCCTTGCAGCTTGGCATAATATTCCTGGGTGATGCCCTTTAGGTCGATGTTATAGGCATCCACAATGCCGTTTAAGGCGTTGGCAATTTCTAAAGAAGCAGTGCCATTGGTTACCACTACGTTTTTTAGTCCTGCTGCGTGAACTAATTTGCCTGTATCTACAATATACTCATAGCAGATCAGGGGTTCGTTATAGGTATAAGCTACACCGATATTGCCTTGGGGTTTTAATTCCAGGGCTTTTTTTACGATATCGGCCGGGGCAAAATAATCCAGCTTATAGGTATCTTTATCGGCCATGCTGATTTCTGAGTTCTGGCAAAAGGGGCAGTGTAGGTTACAGCCAAAGCTGCCTAAGGAGAGTACGCCGGTACCTGGATAAAATCTATTTAAGGGTTTTTTCTCAATAGGGTCAAAGGCCAGAGAGGTTAAGAGGCCATAATTGATTGGTTTAATAATGCCGTTAATGTTTTGTCTGGCACGGCAGAAGCCGAATTTGTTTTTCCTCTAAATTACAATGGTGATGACAAACGTTGCATACTGTCATAATTTCACCTCACTAACTAGGCTCACTAAACAGGCGAGCAGGTTTAATTGCCAAAGGGCACCATTACATGACTACAGGTGCCCGTGGCAATAAACTGCGAGCCGTATTACTTTACAATTGTTCGCAATTTATTGTCTCGGAAACCGTGGCGCCTAACGGCTTTTTAATGGTTTCCTCTGACAATAAATATGCTCACATAAACTGCGAGCCATATTATTTGTGCCAATTTTATTTATGTCTTATTACTTCGAAGCGTTGCAGCTTAATATTTTTTTCATAGGGAGCAAGGCCTGCTTTTTCACAAGCAATGCTTACTTGCTGCTCAATACTGTCTACGCCTTCCAAATTAGGCAGCAATAGACCACGACGACCACCCTTGTTGACAATGACACCGTAACGTTTTACATCTAACTGCTCGGGAGAGCCAATGTCTTCAATGGGACCTAATACATCAACGCTATACACCAAATCAGACAGCTCATCAGGACGGACTGCAGAGAAACGAGGATCCTGACTGGCAGCACTGATGGCATTGCCGATGATTTCGGCAGCAATATTTTCTCGCACAGGACCAATAGTACCAATGCAGCCCCGCAATTGACCATGTTCTTTCAAAGATACGAAAGTACCGGCACGGTTGGTAAGCATTTCATTGGGCACGCTGACAGGAATGGAAATCTTCTCGCCTGTACTGACGAAAGCTTCAATAGTTGCTCTGGCTAGTTGTACATAAGGATCTTCCTTGGCTTTGCGCTGAGCCAATTGGTCAGCACGGATTTTGGCATAAGCCTGGGCAAAATGCCTCTTGTCATCAGTGCCTGTAGGCGTGAAAGCACAAACACCATAGCCAACGCCAAAGGGACCTTCATAGGAAAGCTTTTCAGCTTGTACAGCCAGACCATCCAAGGCTCCGGCCATGATGACGAAGGAACGATGACCGCATTCTGCAGCCTGCTCACAAAAATCTTCCGGGAAGGCAAAAAGTTCGTCAAAAGCGCCACGACTCATCACGTCCATGATGCGCTTATCATATTCAGGACCATGAGAATCAAAGCCATAGGGGCCATCTTCCTTTCAGCTTATGAGAAAGATCACCGCTGCCAATGAAGACTACCCTGCGGTTTAATTTATTAGCAGCCGCTGCCAGCATTTGACCAAGCTCATAATGCCTGAGCAAGCTTTCTCCGGAAAGCCCGATGCGGACTAATTGATAGTCTGTATAGAGCTTGTTGAGAAAATAGAGGGGAATCATGGTGGCGTGATCAAGCTGCGCATCACGTTCGCCCATGGTGCCGGCGGGGAAGTGTTTAGCAATAGCCTCAGCTTCAATTTCTTCTACTAATTGCTGGTCATAGCTTGCAGCAATTTTTACCTGTGGTGCATTGAAGCGGGCAAAATCTCCTCTGGCACGGACGCCGGGAGAAATGTGAAAATAATCCATATATAAAATAGTATGGGGAGAAGTCAAAAGAATTGTGTCTGGTTTAAGCTCGGCAATACGACGAGCCACTTCTTGGTATGCACTAGTGGTAGCACTAATGCGCGCCTCTTCGCCACGACCAACTTCCGGCAGGATAATAGGTGGATGGGGTACCATGAAAGCTCCCAAAATAGTCATATGTATGCATCTCCTTTACATGTTTTGTTTTCTTCTATTTTAACATTTTGCCAGGTATTTAACCATAGAGCCAAATGGGGAAGGTTCCAAATTGGCTAACAAAAAAGACTACCTTTGCAGGTAGTCTTTTTTAGTAGATGTGAAATTGTATAGCAACAAAATTGGTGGAGATGAGGGGAGTCGAACCCCTGTCCGAAAGCATTGTCATGCAACTTTCTCCGAGCGCATCCGTCATTTTAGATTTTGCAGCCTCATCGCCTAACGGCGGGCTAATCGGCCACTATCTCGATAGATTTCCCACAAGCTTCTCCGAGAATTGAGACTTGGGTATCCTGCTGCTGTCGTCTTCCCTGCTCACGCAGGAGATGAACTGGGAGACGTTAGCATTAAGCTGCTAAAGCGTAAGAATCGTCTGCGTTTATAACGCGTTTCCACCGTTTAACGGGGTTGATGGAATCCCGGCTCGCTTATCACACCACACCTACCCCCGTCGAAGCCATTACATCCCCGAGTTAAGTAAGCCTGTTGCTGAGTTATTGTATCATAGGACAAGTATTTTTTCAATGCGGCACTGCGCCAAAATAGAACCATCTTCAAGGGCATACTTAATCAGAAACTTTTTATGCAGTTGATACCTAGGGCTACTAAACACAAGCCTCCAATAATACTACAGCTTAAATTTAGCAGGCCTAGCAAAGGATTGCGATACATTAAATTGAATGTTTCCAGGGTGAAGGTGGAGAAGGTTGTTAAACCACCCAGGCAGCCGGTTATGGCAAAGAGCTTTATATACATGGGCATTTCCGGATGCTTGAGAAAAAAGCCGGAAAAAATACCAATGAGAAAACAACCGGTTAAATTTACTATCAGAGTAGCATAGGGAAAATGAGCAAATCTTTCTCCATAAACAAGCAGGCCCAACAGATACCTTAGCAAACTACCGAAAGCACCACCTAGCATTACTCCCAACACATCAATGAACATCTTATTTCCCCCTTAATAAATAATAAAAAAGCTGGTGCTTCTGCAATGCGCAGAAGTCATCAGCTCGATAAGCGGTTTAGGCCAAGGCCATGGGGGTACTTCTTCCCCATGGGTAACATTTTACGTGTTACAGGAAAGTTTGTCAACTGAAAAGAGAAAAAGTGAGCCAAAGGGACGCGTCCGCTGTCCCACAAAAGTGGGACAGCGGACGCGTCCCTTTGGCTCAATCTATACTTTAACATTGAGAAAATATGCTTTTTGTGTTAAAGTTATTATATGGGAAATATGTGATTATTCAGGCTATATGCCTAGGTTATCACAAAATATAAATAGTGAAGAGAGGGATCTTTTTAAATGGCAAACATTGATTTAACGAAGTACGGCATTACAGGTACCAAAAAAATTATTTACAATCCTTCCTATGAGGACTTGTACAAGGCGGAGATGGATCCTGCCTTGACTGGTTTTGATAAAGGACAAGAAAGTGAATTAGGTGCCGTTAATGTTATGACCGGCGTTTACACAGGCCGTTCTCCTAAAGACAAGTTTATTGTCATGGACAAAAATTCCAAAGATACTGTTTGGTGGACAACTCCTGAGTACAAGAATGATAACCATCCTGCTTCCGAGGAGACTTGGGCTGCAGTGAAGAAAATCGCTTTGGAAGAACTTTCCAACAAAGAGCTTTATGTGGTTGATGCTTTCTGCGGTGCTAATAAAGATACCAGAATGGCAGTTCGTTTCATTATGGAAGTAGCTTGGCAGGCACATTTTGTAGAAAATATGTTTATAAAACCTACTGCTGAAGAAAAGGCTAACTTCACTCCTGATTTTATCGTTTATACTGCTTCCAAGGCAGTTGTGAAAAACTACAAGGAATTAGGCTTAAATTCCGAGACTGCTGTTGTTTTCAACGTTACCAGTCGTGAACAAGTTATCATTAATACTTGGTACGGCGGTGAAATGAAGAAGGGTATGTTCTCCATGATGAACTACTACTTGCCATTAAAGGGTATTGCTTCCATGCACTGCTCTGCTAATACCGATATGCAAGGCCAGAATACCGCTATTTTCTTTGGTCTGTCCGGTACCGGCAAAACCACCTTGTCCACTGATCCTAAACGTCTTTTGGTAGGCGATGATGAGCATGGCTGGGATGACAAGGGAGTATTCAATTTTGAAGGCGGTTGCTATGCTAAAGTAATTAATTTGGATAAAGATTCTGAGCCCGATATTTATAACGCAATTAAACGTAATGCTTTGCTGGAAAACGTTACCTTGGATGCTCAAGGCAAGATTGACTTTAAGGATAAGAGCGTTACCGAAAATACTCGTGTTTCCTATCCTATCGACCATATTAAGAATATTGTTAAACCTATTTCCACAGCTCCTGCTGCTAAACAGGTTATCTTCCTGTCCGCTGATGCTTTTGGTGTATTGCCTCCTGTTTCCATTTTGACTCCTGAGCAAACCAAATATTATTTCCTCAGTGGTTTCACTGCTAAGTTAGCCGGCACAGAACGTGGTATCACCGAACCTACACCAACCTTCTCAGCTTGCTTTGGTCAGGCATTCTTGGAATTGCATCCAACCAAATATGCTGAAGAATTGGTTAAGAAGATGGAAAAGAACGGCGCTAAGGCTTACTTGGTTAATACAGGTTGGAATGGCTCCGGCAAACGTATTTCCATTAAAGATACCCGCGGTATCATTGATGCTATCTTGAATGGTTCCATCAACCAGGCACCTACCAAGACGATTCCTCACTTTGACTTTGAAGTTCCTACCGCATTACCTGGCGTAGATCCCAAGATCTTGGATCCTCGCGATACCTATGCTGATAAGGCTGAGTGGGAGAAGAAGGCTATTGATTTAGCTAGCCGCTTCGTTAAGAACTTTGCTAAATACGAAGGCAATGCAGCAGGTAAAGCTTTAGTTGCTGCAGGTCCTAAGGCATAATGAGCACATAAGCGAACACTTTACAGTGTTCGCTTATTTTTTTGGGTATGTTATAATATATACATAATAATTGCTTTTGACAAAAGGGGAAGGGGTCATACGATGAAAATATCCAAATTACTGATAGCTTGCTTAGCTTTTTGCACTTTGTTTACGCCACTGGGAGTAGTAAGAGCTGAAGAAACTAAAGCCCCTGATATGATTATAGCTACAGAATTGCCCTCAGCCGACAAGCAAGGTACTACGACTTTTAAGACAAAGGAAGAAATGGAATGCTACAGGGAGCGACAAGCCAGAGAAGCGGTTAAACAAGGTGATGCTTACCTTCCTAAGCAAACTCAGATTAAGCTGGAGCTGATGGCTCCGGTTAGCTCCAATAAGAGCAAAACTAAGGACACAATTTATCTTAGGGTAATGAATAATATCTTGGTTAATGATGTAATCATCATTCCCGAGGATACGGCTGTTAGAGGTGTTGTTCTTAAAGCCGGTGGTGCCGGTATGTTCGGTAAAGGTGGTAAGCTGGAAGTAAATATTCCTACCGTTACAACGGCTAATCATGTTGAGGTTCCTTTAAATGGCTACGTCAAAGGTTATGGCGCCAATATGCAAGACACAGCTTGGGAAGTGGAAAGAATCGTACCGTTTGGTGGCATGATGATGAGAGGCGAAAATATTTCTTATAAACAGGGCCAAATTTTTGTGGTAGCAGTCAAAAGAGACACGGATCTTCAAAACACGCCGGAAGGTTTGAAAGTAATTTTGCCCAGTGTTAAACCTCAAGCTAGTGTTCCTCTGGCCAAAGTTGCACCACAAGAAAAACCTATACAACAAGCTAATGCTAAACAACAAGTTACCATAACAAGACAATAATTCTAAGGGGAGATGGGAAAAGATGAAAAAACTTGCTTTTTGTCTATGCGCACTTTTGACTATGTTTGCTACTACTGCTTCAGCGGAGAGGGTGGTCTTTAAATCACCTAATTTTAATTTTGGTGATTATAAGACTATGCAAATTACTAACATTTCTGTGCTTAATGTTGATGCTAAGGATTTTGTGGCTGATAAGGGCATAGACAGCAAGGTTCTCATTGGTTTACGGGGTGCCTTGGCTAAAAAGGATGTTGTAGTAAGAACGCCTGAGCAGATACCTGCTTCTACACCGGGAACCAGAAGTCTTACCACTATCCCGGAAGTATCCATTAAGGTGTATTGCATGGGCTATGATAATATTTATCGTGAGGCTTGGACAGAACAAAGAACTGTCATGGAGGAAATTAATGCTTCCTGGGGATGGGGTATTGATAAGGAAGCAAGAATTACTGTTCCTAAAACAATAACTATTCAACACCCGGCCGGCTATTACCGTAATGCTGAGCTTGATATAGAAATTAATGTCATCAAGCCGTTAAACAAAGAAGTAGTGTATACGGTTCGTGATTCCCGAGGCGAAGGTGATTCCACCAATACCATCGGCTTACTTAATGACGCTATGAAGGCTTTTGTTAAAGACATAAAATAACTTAAAAGTCACGCAGCTTAGGCTGCGTGACTTTTTTTAGCAACATACCCATTTTTCTTACTTGAAAGGTTAAAATTATCGTAATATAATTAACTTAATAATTATCTTTAATTAAAAAATGCAAAGACTTTCCAATAAGGGAGAGAAAATGACTAAACATACCACCTTAGGCCGCAAAATTTTGCTTATTTGTCTTAGCATATTAATTTTAACCACAACCTTTTGGACTTTTGCTCAGGACGTTGCCAATAAACCTACTCCTTTAAGAGTAGGCTATGTTTATGAATCTCACTATTTTTATAAGAATAGCGCAGGTGAATATCAGGGCTATGTTAGTGAGCTAGTCTATAATATTGCCATGCGTGCTAATTTTGATGTGCAGTTTGTTGATTTTGCCAATTATGCCCAGGAGGATCAAGCCTTGGCAGAGGGCAAGATTGATGTGGAAATGACAGTTCCCCTTTCGGAAAGATTAAGAAAAAAGTTTGCTTTTTCTGATACACTTACTACCACGGCTTCCTATGCTGTTTTAATACGCAAAAACGATGACAGGTATAATTATGGCGACATGTCTGCTCTAAACACCATGTCTATTGCTGTTATAAAAAATGATGCTATTTTTGAAGTGTTTACTGAATGGTGCAAGAAAAATGACTTGCACCCCAGCTTTAAGTATTATGATGATGCCAACCTTGCTTTGCAAGCATTAAACAATAAAGAAGCAGATGGTCTCATTACCAGTTGTGAAAGCTACGAAGACTCGCGTTTGCTGCTTACCTTTGGACAGCTTAATTGTTATGCCATGTTCAATGTTAAGGATAGGGATTTGCTACATCGCTTCGATGCCGCCCTGAAAACAAATCTTGACAGAAAACCCCTTATTTGAGCAAGAACTTTATACGCAGTATGTTGCTCCTAAAGCCGGCAACATGGGTACTTTTACTCAAGATGAAAAGGCCTACATCGCATCTCACCCTACAGTTAAAATAGCAGTACCGAGTTTTGCTCCACCGCATATTTTTAAAGGCAAGGACGGTAAATTTGACGGGATTATTCCTTCTTATTATGCTGCTATTGGCAAAAGATTGGGTCTTAATTTTACCTTTGTTACTTATCCTGCCGGTTCACCAGGTCTTACTCAGTCTGTTTTAAAGGGAGATGCTGATGTAGTAGGTTACTATGTGGGTTCCTTTGCCGATGCCTTGAAAAAAGGCTTTCGTCTGATTGAGATTACCGATGACGTGAGGATGGTCCAAATTGCCAGAATGGGAGTGAACCATGTTAAGAAAGTAGCTACCTTAGGTGGTAATATTGCTCTTTTGCAGAATGTCATTAACGATCAACATTTTGAAGTAAAGAAATTTAATGATATTAATGAATGCTATAAGGCTTTAAGCTCTGGTACTGTTGATGCTATTATTTGCACTAGTACAACTGCCACTTGGGTTGCCAACAACCATCGCATGGAAGGGTTTGTGACTAAACCCTTAAACGTACATGGCAAGCTTTATATGGCTGTTGCTACTAATAATTCGGTTCTTTATGGGATTCTAAGTAAAAGCGCTTTGGTAGAAAAACGCAATTTTAGCAGTGTTGTCGCTAATCAGGTTTTGCCACAAAGCGATATCAGAAGCCTGCTGGAAAGATTGCCGGTCTGGGGACTGGGAGTGTTTGCCAGCGTTATGGCTACTTTAGTTCTTTTACTGATAGCCTTGGTAATTGTTTTACACAAGCATTATCGTGAAAAGACTCAACTTGCCAACCGGGAAATGAGTAACGAAAGAGAAAAGGTACGTTTGGAAGCCCTGGAAAAAAGTGCTGAAGAGAAGAATCAATTCTTTGCAAATATCAGCCATGATTTGCGGACGCCTCTTAATGCCATCATTGGTTTTTCCGATTTGGCTTTAAAGAAGCCAAACAGTGCAGATACTCAGGAGTACATGCAGAAAATTAATTCTTCCGGCAAGCTGATGCTGGATCTGGTTAATGATACCTTAACTTTATCCAAGATTAATAGCGGAAAATTAGAGCTGCAATTAGAGCCTATGGCTACGACTTCCCAAGGATTATTTTTTACTGTTTGGGAAGATATTAAGACTATGGCTGCAGCTAAAAATATTACTTTTACAGTATCGACTGAGCAAGCCATGAATCGGGTTGTGCTGCTTGATAAGCTAAAAATGCAGAAAATCATGCTTAACCTTTTGGGTAACGCGGTAAAATATACACCTGCAGGTGGACACATCACGGTACGTTTATGGAATGAAACAGGTGCAGCTGGCAGGATTGACAGCTTGTTTTCGGTCCAGGATGATGGTATTGGCATTAAGCCGGAATTCCAAGCCAAGATTTTTGAGCCCTTTACTCAGGAACAACGCCGTGGATACGAAACCACTGGCACCGGTCTGGGCTTGACTATTGTTAAGCAATTGGTAGAATTAATGGGCGGGACCATCAGTCTGGTCAGTGAAGTAATAAAGGTAGTACCTTTACCATACGTTTACATTTTCAGGAGGCTTCCGGTGCTGCTGTTCACGCTACCGAGGCAGCGAAAGTGTATGAGAAACAGATAGAGGCAGTAGATTTTACCGGTAAAAAAGATTTTAGTTTGTGAAGACAACAAGCTTAATAGGGAGATAGCCTGCATTCTGCTTAAAGCAAAGGGTATTACTGTTGTTACAGCAGAGAATGCCGGCTGGGTGTTGCTACTTACCTAGCTAGCCATGAAGGGGAATACGATGCAATCCTTATGGATTTACGTATGCCGGAGATGGATGGCTTTACTGCTACTGCGCAAATTAGACGTACGGAACGTTTTGATGCTAAGACGATTCCTATCATTGCCATGACTGCAGATGTTTTTGCGGAAGATATCCAAAAATGCTTGGCAGCAGGCATGAATGACCACATAGCTAAACCTATTAAACCACAGGTAATGTTCCAGACCTTAGCTAAGCATCTTTTTTAAAAGAAGCAGTAATGACAAGAAAAAAGAAAGGAAGGCCAAGCTATGCCAACCACAGAGATTAGAAGAAAAGACAGAGCCATTTCCAGGGAAGAAGCAATTCAAATATTAAAAAATGGCCAATATGGGGTTCTTGCCACCATGGGCGAAGATGGTTATCCTTACGGAGTGCCTATCAGCTATGCTTATACAGACGATGGCAAGCTGTGGATCCATGGCGCTAAGGAAGGCCATAAGGTCAATAATTTGCAATTTTGTCCCAAGGTTTCCTTTACTGTAGTAGGGAAAACTCAAGTGTTGCCGGATAAGTTTAGTACCTTATATGAAAGTGCAGTGGTGTTTGGGGAAATACATTTGTGTGAAGGCATGGATAGAATGAAGGGCATTATGGCCATAGTTGAAAAATATTCTCCGGACTATCTGTCCGAAGGCGAAGTTTTTGCCCAAAAGGCCATGAACGCCATGCATATTTATTACATAAAAATTGAAGCAATTACCGGCAAAGCAAAAAAATAAAAACTAGTCTAAAAACATCCTTTTCTACGAAAGGGGTGTTTTTTATTGCAAATATACTTATTAAAAGGTAAAATGTTAAGTAAGAATAGCAGGAGAAACACTAAATATTTATACAGTTGCAAAATTCAGGTACTACATGTTTTACAGGGGAATAATTCATGAAAAAGCTAATGCACTTGTTTATTTGCATGGTATTAATTGTTGGTACTGTTCTTTTAACATGGACAGCGCCTCTTTCTGTTTGCCAGGCTCAAACTAAAATAGTGCGGGTTGGCTGGTATCCTTCCAGTGGTTTCCAGGAAGGATCAGATCTTACTACCATAGGTGGCAGCCAATATGAATATCTGGTTCGTATCGCCCAATTTGTGGACTGGAAATATGAGTTCGTTTTTGGTAAGGTAGCTGATTTGGAAGATATGTTGGCTGAGGGTAAAATTGATTTATTAAATGGTTATGCCAAAACGCCGGAGCGGGAACAGCAATTTTTCTATTGCAATTTCCCTCTTGACGAAAGTTATATGATTTTGTTAAGCCGTTCAGATGATAGTAAGTTTGCCTATAATAATTTTACTGATTTTGACGGAATAAGAATAGCTATCAACCATTCCTCTTATTGGAAAGCAAGAGTTGATCAATTCGCCCGGGAACATGATTTTAAGGTTAATTATGTGGTACGTGACACCTTAGCTGAGATGTTTGAGGCGTTAGAAAAAGGCGAGGCAGATGCAGTAGTTTGCAGTAACCTTAGCCAGCATAAGCCGTATAAGCTAATTCATCAGTGGGATCCCAGGTCAAATTATATTGTCGTCAATCGAAATCGTCCTGATTTGTTAGATGATTTAAATTCTGCCATGGAGCTGCTTCATGTTACGGAACCACAACTAACAGAACGCTTGTACGAGCAATATTATAGCGGGCATAATAGTGAGTTTACCGTAGCCTTATCTCATGAAGAACGGCAGTTTATTAAGGAGACAGGGGAGCTAACCGTTCTTCTGGCAGCTGACCAAAGACCTTTTTCTTATGTGGAAGATGGACAAGCCAAGGGCTTCATTCCGGAATACATGAGCCTGCTTGCTCAAAAGTCAGGTTTAAAGTTTAGATATATTTGGTGTTCAAACTATAAGGAAATGCAGGAGCGTTTCTTAAAAGGCGAGGCAGATATTTGCGGGCAAACTTATGATTTTTATGGTCTGGCCGGTACGAAAGGGTTTAAGACCATCAGACCCTATGTTACCTTGACCAATAGCTTGATTTTTGCTGAACCAAGAAAATTGCTGATTAAGAATGTAGCCCTGGAAGCGGGTAATAAAGGCTTGATTAGCAAGGTCCATAAAAGCACTGACATGTATAATGTAGTGCTTTTTAATACACCGGAGCAGTGTCTTGATGCCGTAGAAAATGGTGAAGTAGACGGAGCTATTTTACCGGATGATATTTTCCCTCAATATATTTATCACTATAAATATAATAATCTCTATGCCCAACGGCAATATGACCTTACCTCAGAGCTTAGCCTGGGTGTTTCCGGCAAAGCCAATCCTTCTTTGTTTAGAGTTCTGGCTAAAACTGCCAGAACCATCAATCCGGGCGTGGTCTCTAAAATGTTACTAAAGAATACCACGGTTACGCCTAAGTATACCCTGCTGGATAAGGTGATGCACAATCGTATAGTACTGCTGGTACTTTTCCTGTTGGTACTGGCTGTGTTTGGCATCCTCTGGCAGAAGCATTACAACCAAAAACTGGAACTTGCCAGACACAAGGCTGATGTTGCCAATATAGCCAAGAGTGAGTTCCTCTCCAGAATGAGTCATGATATCAGGACACCTCTTAATGGCATTATTGGTATGACTTACTTAACCAAAGAAATGGCGTTGCCTAAGGAGGCCCAGGAAAATTTAAATAAAATTGATACCTCTTCCAAATTCCTGCTTAGTCTTATTAATGATGTCCTGGATATGACCAAAGCAGAAAGCGGTAAGATTGAGCTTCATCCTGAGCCCTATCTAAATTCTGAATTTATGAATTACCTGGATTCTGTTATCAAACCGCTTTGTGAAGAACGTAATCAAAAGTTAGTTTTGGACGCATCCGCAACCCAGAAGGATATTGCACCTTGCTTGGATAAGCTGCGCTTTAACCAAATCATGTTTAATTTACTTTCCAATGCTATCAAATACACACCGGAGGGTGGCAATATTAAGCTGGAACTAACTGGTAAAAAGCTCTCTGCTGATAAAATAGCAGTTAGTGCCAAAATAACTGATGACGGTATTGGTATGAGTGAAGGCTTTCAGAAAGTTCTTTTTGAACCTTTTACCCAGGAAAGACGTACAGAAAATAGTGAAATGCGTGGTACAGGCTTAGGGCTGTCTATAGTAAAAAGCCTGGTTGATGCCATGGGAGCTACCATTACTGTACAAAGCAAGGTTGGTGTAGGTACAGTTTTTGGCGTAGATTTAGTTTGTAACTATGTTAAGCAGGCTGATGTGCCAAAGACAAAGCCTGTAGTTGTGGCAGGGCAAGAAGGCGTATATGATTTTACCGGCAAGCATATACTTATGTGTGAGGACCATCCTTTGAATCAAGAAATTGTTAGGGCGCTGCTTACTAAGAGAGGCGTCATACTGGAGATTGCAGGAGATGGTTTAGAAGGCACCAAGGCGTTTGCTCAATCTGCACCGGGTTTCTTTGATTGTGTGTTAATGGATATTCAAATGCCCATTATGGATGGCATTAAAGCCACTGAAATTATTAGGGCGATGCCTAGACCTGATGCTAAAACAATACCGATTATTGCCTTGACGGCAGTAGTCTTTGCAGAAGACATAGAGAAGTTTATGGCCATAGGCATGAATGATCACGTGGCTAAACCCATTAATCCCAAAGTATTTTTCCAAAAACTGGCTAAGGCCATGCAATAGCATAAATTAAAAAACCAGAAATGCTTCATTGGCATTTCTGGTTTTTTTGTGCAGATATTTTATTTTGCTAATAGTGCTAACATGATACCACCGGAAATAGCAGTTCCAAAAACACCGGCCAGATTAGGACCCATAGCGTGCATGATTAGGAAATTGCTGCGATTTTCTTCTTGACCAACCTTAGTGAGAAACACGAGCGGCAATTGGTACAGAAGCAATACCGGCTGAACCAATGAGGGGATTGATTTTGCCACCGCTTAACTTACACATAATTCTTGCACAGATGACACCGGAGGCAGTACCAAAAATAAAGGCAACTAAGCCTAAGGCAATAATTATCAAAGTGGAGGAGGTAAGAAATGATTGTGCCTTCATGGTAGAACCAATGGCAATGGTCAAAATTAAAGTAATGATATTTAGAAAGTGATTGGAAAGGGTTTGGCCCATTTTTTCCAGCACAATACTTTCTCTAATCAAGTTACCCAGCATTAACATGGTAATCAAGGGTGCTACAGGAGGAAGCAGAAGATTAACTATAATAGTAATGATGACAGGAAAAAGTAACTTTTCTTTGCGAGAAACATAACGTGGCTGTTTCATAATAATCTTGCGTTCTGACTTGGTAGTTAAAAAGCGCATGACAGGTGGCTGAATAAGAGGCATTAAGGCCATATAGGAATAAGCAGCTACAGAAATTTGAGGCAACAGATGGGGTGCCAGCTTCATAGTAGTGTAAATAGCCATGGGGCCATCAGCACCACCGATAATGCCGATGGAGCAGGCTTCTGCTAAAGAAAAGCCCAGCACCTTGGCACCGATTAAGGAAACGAAGATGCCTAAATGGGCAGCTGCACCTAAAATTACCAGGGAAGGATTGGCAATCATGGGACCAAAATCGGTCATGGAACCAATACCTAAAAAAATCAAAGGAGGCAAAATCAAGCTTTCTACGCCTTGATAGGCATAGTTAAATAAGCCTCCCGGTTCTGTAAGACCGGAGCCGGGAATATTGGCTACGATACAGGATAAACCAATTCCCACTAAAAGGAAGGGTTCGTATTTTTTCTTAATACCTAAATATAAAAGCCCAAAACCGACTGCCACCATGAAGATATTGCCCAGGGTTAAGGAGGGAATACCGGTTTGTGCCAATAATTTTTCTAATAATAAATGTATATCAATCATAATTTCATCTCTTTCTGACAGCAGTGCCATTAAAATTAATATTTACTACTTTAGAGAGGATGCTTATTAACACACCAATTGCAGATATGAATAAGAAGCTTAAAAAGAAATCAATGAGGCTTAACACTAAAGCCCCTGTTAGGTTATCAGGTAAAGACATTTTATTACCTCCAATTACAATCAAAGACGTTGATTACTTAAGAAACGGGCTCTTTGTTCAGCCTTTTCATTCAGTGTTTCTTTGTGCACGATTCTTCTTTTGTGGATGCCGTGACCAATATCACCTTGCTCGTCCCAGGCATCTATGCGTAAGTCAACCTCATTACCATTTAACTCGATGATGGTGGTTTTTACGGTAACGGTCATGCCTAAGAGTGTTGCAGTGTCATGGGTAAAGGAAATATTATAGCCGATGCTGATAAATTCATCAGGCAGATATTTATCAATGGTTTCTACAGCGGCATGAATGGCCAGACGGACTATGGCCGCGCTGCATAAGAAGTTGCTCATCTCCGGGCAATCTTCACCTGCCGTATCTTCGTGTTCTACAACCTTGGTTATCATATAGTTTTGACCAACATTTAAATATTCTTTTACATCAAACATTTTATTGCCTCCTTACGTTGTTTGTTAGCATGCAAAATTGGTAATAGTATTTTGAACGCATGCACTGATATTACAACTTTTGCCAAGTTGTGTCAATTAGAAGAATATTATGAAAAATAGAAAAATCGATAAGACAATTATTATAATAAAAAGTAACATTTATGAAAATAAAAGTACCGTAGAAGCCAGAAAAATCTCTCCGGTTGACATATTTTTGTAAATACGATAGAGTAAAAAAAGAAACAAACAACTTAATAAATGAAAGTTGTCGGTAGACACATCCCTACTAAACCAACGGTTAATGATACTAATCCCTTGCTAGTTTTGTAAAACAGGAGGTAGTACTATGAAAAAGTCAGTCTGGTTAGCACTCATGTGTTTGTTTTTATTTTTGGCAGTTAGTGGCTGTGGTAGCGAAACAAAACAGGCTAAGCTGGTGTTTTGTGATGCCGGCTGGGATAGCTTGCGCTTCCATAATGCCGTTGCCAGTTTCATTGCCCAGAAAGGATATGGCTTAGCCACTGAGGAGCTCAAAGGCTCCACACCGGTAACCTATACCGCCTTGCTGCGTGGTGATGCAGATGTGTACATGGAAATCTGGACCAGTAACCTTGCTACTTATGAGGAGGATGTTAAAAGCGGCAAGCTTAAGGTGGCAGGCATAAATTTTAATGACAGTAAACAGGGTATCTATGTACCGCGCTATGTTATTGAAGGCGATGCCAAGCGTGGCATTGCACCAATGGCTCCCGGGCTTAAAACTGTAGCTGATCTGGCTAAATACCCCGAGGTCTTTAAGGATGAAGAAAACCCAGGGAAGGGCAGGCTCTATGGAGCTATACCGGGTTGGCGCATTGATGAAATCATGTTTAAGAAGTTTAAGTATTACAATTTAGATAAGAACTTTGTGTATTTCAGACCAGGTTCTGATGCAGTTTTAAGTGCGGCTTTTACGGCTGCTTATGACAAAGGCGTGCCTATTGCCGGATATAATTGGGAACCCACTTGGTTAAGCGGCAAGCTGGATTTGGTGCTGCTGGCTGATGCTCCCTATGAAGCACAAGCTTTTTTGGAGGGTAAGACAGAGGCTCCCTCTGTACCAATTACCATTGGAGTAAGCACGAAGGCTTGGCAGCAGCAACCGGAGTTTATGAAATTCTTACAGGCATACCATACCTCTAGTGCTCTTACGGCGGAGGGTTTAGTCCTTTTAGCAGATGAAAAGCTTACCTATGAGCAGGCTGCCCAAAAATTCTTGAAGAAACATCCGAAATTATTAAAGCAATGGCTGCCTGAGGACAGGAGGGTGAAGGTAGAAAAGGCTCTTGAGGAGGTGCGCTTATGAATGCACAATTTCCTCAGCTTGGTGACTTAGGGCTTGCCAAGGGTATTGATAAGGCAGTACTTTATTTAAATGTTAATTATAGCTCTTGGTTTACTTTGTTGAAAAATATACTTTTGGCTTATGTTAATTTTCTCCAAAACATTTTAAACTGGCTGCCTTGGTGGTTGTTTTTGGTGCTGGTGGTTGTATTAGGCAAAAAACTACGCCATAGCTTCTGGCAAGGACTTGCCCTGGCAGCCCTGGTCAGCTTAATTGGCTTGGTAGGTTATTGGCAGATGATGAATGAAACCCTGGCTATTGTCTTGGCTGCAGTTAGTATTTCTCTGCTGCTGGGTTTTCCACTGGGTGTGTTGTTTTCCATTGTTAATGACAAATATTTTTTGCCCTTGTTGGATGCTATGCAGACCATGCCTACCTTTGTATATATGATTCCTGCGGTAATGCTGCTAGGCCCCGGTAAGGTGCCCTGCTGTGCTGGCTACCGTAGTCTATGCAGTAGTGCCTTTAATCAGGCTTACCAGTCATGGCATCAGACATGTAGATAGTGCCATGGTAGAAGCTGCCCAAGCCTTTGGTTCCTCCAGGTGGCAAATTCTCTGGAAAGTACAATTGCCACAGGCCAGAGCAACTATTATGACCGGTGTAAATCAGACCCTGTTAATGGCCGTAGCCATGGTGGTTACTTGTTCCATGATTGGTGCCAACGGTCTGGGCATGGAGGTGCTTATTGCCATTAATCGAACTGAATCAGGAAGAGGCCTGATTGCCGGTTTGTGTATTGTTATCATTGCTGTTTTATTGGACAGGCTTACCCAAGGTATTGGCAGTAAGGAAGGTGAGCAGATATGACAGAGGCCTTTTTTAAAGTAGAGCATTTAACCAAGCTTTTTCCGGCCGGCTTTCCCTCTTGTACGGCGCAGGAGGCCTTGGTGCATTTGCAAAATGGCATGTCCAGGGAAGAACTAAAAGCCAAACATCATATGCTGGCAGCAGTCCATGATGTTTCCTTGGAGGTACGGCAGGGAGAGTGCCTGACGCTTATCGGCTTATCCGGTAGTGGCAAGTCAACCTTGCTACGTTGCTTGAATCGTTTGCAGGAGCCTACCGCCGGGAAGATTTATTTTCGGGGACAAGAGGTTACTGCTTATAACAAAGACCAATTGCTTCAGTTTCGTCAACAACATGTAGCCATGGTTTTTCAAAATTTCGGTCTTATGACACATCGCAATGTTCTGGATAATGTTTGTTACGGCCTGGAAGTTCAAGGCATGGACAAAGAACAGCGTTATGCCAAGGGCAGGGCCATGCTGGAGATGGTAGGCCTTAACGGCTGGGAAGGTGAAGCAGTCCAGAGACTATCCGGTGGCATGAAGCAAAGAGTGGGTCTTGCCAGAGCCTTAGCAAACGAACCTGATATTCTGCTGATGGACGAGGCTTTTTCGGCACTGGATCCTTTGGTACGTAATGATTTGCAGTTTGAACTGCTCTGTATTCAGAAAAAAATGGGGAAGACCATTATCTTTATTACTCATGATGTGGATGAAGCCTTTAAGCTGGGGAACAGAGTAGGAATTTTGCGGGATGGTGGCTTGGTTCAGCTGGCCACGCCAGAAGAAATGCTGTCTTCTCCTGCAGACGCTTACGTCAGGAAGTTTATTAATGATGTAGACTCCAGTAAGGTTGTTAGCATTGCCAGTGTGATGGAAAGTCCTACGGCTTTGGTGAGGGCTACAGACGGCGCTCATCTGGCACTTAATACCATGCGGGTTAATGGCGTGTCCAGTGCCTATGTGGTTGATGACAAAATGCAGTTAATGGGCTTGGTAACCTTGGATGGTGTGTTAGGAGTCTTGGATAAAAAACACAGCTTTGCAGATATTCTCATTAAAGAAATTCCCACTACTACCACACCGGAGCAACCGGTTAATAGTATTATGAATTTGGCAGTACAGGCCAGCTACCCTATTGCAGTTACCGATAAGTATAATAGGCTGCAGGGTATTGTAACTAAAGCGGCTGTTTTAGCAACCCTTTGTAATGACTAAGTAAGGTAAGAGTGAAAAAAATTATCCATGCTAAAATCTGTGTCTGAAGCGAAAAATGTGTTACAATATATTAGAAAGTGAAGTGAAGATTTTTCGCAGGGTATAGATTTTCGTTATGGTGAGTTTATGATGCAACCAACAATGGGGTTAAGCAAGCAAACAAAGAAATATTTTAAAGGCATAGTCGAGCTAAGAGGCTTGATGGTGCCTTTTTTTGTTGTTTTTCTTTTATTTACCTGTTTTAGTCAAATAGCTGAGGCCGGTGCCGTTGGTCAAAACCGTGTATTGTTTATCAACTCTTATTCTCGGGACTATTTAACTGTTCCGGTGGTAGTTAATAATGTGGAAAAAGAATTAAAGGATATTGCTACTATTCAGTATATTTTCATGAACACCAAAAATTTGGACCGTGGTTTTGCCGTAGAACAAGCTAGGCGAGAGCTGGAATATTTACGAAGTAAAAACGGCTATGATTTTGACATGATTATTACCGGTGATGACGATGCTCTGGATTTTGTACGGGCTTATCGTAATTTATATTTCAAAAATATGCCGGTAATTTTTGAAAATGTGAACTCAGAAAGAAAAGTAAGACAAGCTCTTGTTGACCCTATGATGGCTGGCATAGTGGAAACCTTCCCCTTACAGGAAACAATTGCTATTGCCTTAAAATTAACCCCGAAGGCTAAACAGGTTGTGGTAATCACGGATGAAACCATATCTGCGCAAGGTACCCAGGAGCAACTGGATGATATTATGGAGAGCTTTCCACAGCTTACTTTCACTAAGCTGGTTACCTACCAAACTCACAACGGAGCAGCTTAGGGAACAAATAGCCAGCTATGGAGAAGACACCATTTTGTTTTTTAATATGTGTAGCTTTGATGGTTCAGGTAAGCATTATGATATTGCCAGTGGTATTAATTTTGTTAGTGAGGCAGCCAAGGTGCCTTTGTATAAGGGCGATGAGGCAGGCTTAGGGTGATGGCCTGCTAGGTGGTTGCATGCTATCTTATGAAAGCGTTGGCAAGAAGACAGGCACTATGGCCAGACAGGTATTAACAGGGGAAGTGACTCCTCAGCAGCTTGGTTATGCTGAAGGGAGATTATACTTATCAATTCGACTTTGAATGTAATGAAAGCGTTTTAAGATTAATAAAAGCCAGTTGCCTAAAGATACTATCTATGTTAATGATCCGCCTAGTTTTTATGAATTGCATGGTGATGTTTTACGTCCGGCAGCCATGGTTTTGCTAATGAGCGATTATTTTTCTTTTGCTCTACGATAGAGATAGAAGTAAGCGCTTTGCTGCTCGTTTGGCCCAAAGCCAGGCTGAGGTTAAGGTAGCGGAGCTATCCAGTAAAGCTAAAACCGACTTTTTATCCAGAATGAGTCATGATATACGTACTCCTTTGAATGCTATCATCGGTCTTACTGATTTGGCAGAGGACGATGTTAATGATCCTGTTAAGATGAAGGATAATCTGCAAAAGATTCATGGCAGTGGTATTATTCTGCTTGTCTTTATTAAACGATGTGCTGGATGTGAGTCGTATTGAAAGCGGGAACTTAACACTGCATCCTGTACCTTATGATTTACAAGAATTCCTACAAGATATGCATACTGTTTTTGATAGTCAGAGCAAGAAGCTGGGGCTTACCTTTACAACCATGCTGGATGGAGAAAATTATACGGTTCTTCTGGACAAGGTACGCTTTAGTCAGCTCATTAGTAATCTCATCAGCAATTCTCTTAAATTCACACCATCCGGTGGCACTATCAATTTAATCATCCAAACGGAGCAGGCTAAAGCTGGAAAACTGCCTTGTACCTTCTTTGTAACTGATACAGGAAAGGGCATTGAAAAAGGTTTCCAGAAAAAAATGTTTGAGGCTTTTACCCAGGAACAGAATGTGGCTGATTCCAAAATGGGTGGCAGCGGACTAGGTCTGGCTATTGTGCAGAAAATTACGAATCTAATGAAGGGTTCTGTGGCTGTGCATAGCGTACTGGGAGAAGGAACAACCTTTACCCTCAGCTTTTCTTTGGAGATAGCTCAGGGGCAGGAAGCTAAGACAAGCAAAACGTATGTTCCCGTCTTGGCAACTAGTAACGATGTCCTAAAGGGAAAACATGTTCTTCTGGTAGAAGACCATCCTCTTAATATTGAGATTGCAGCCAGGATGCTTTATAAAGTGGGTATAGAGGTGGAAAAAGCTGAAAACGGCAAGATAGCGGTAAGAAAGTTTCAGGCTGAACCACGACGTTATGATCTAATTCTTATGGATATCCGCATGCCTGTCATGGATGGCAGGCAAGCAACTAAGGCCATTCGTATGATTAATGGCTATGGTAAGACGGTGCCCATTATTGCTATGACTGCCGATGCTTTTGACGGAGATATGAAGTTGTCCCTGGAATGCGGCATGAATGCCCAACTGAATAAGCCCATTGAACCTGCTGCGTTCTATGCCATGCTGAGAAAATATTTACATTAGACAAGAGGCGCTTCTTACGATACAATGAGACATATACTGATTTGCAAATTTTGTAGCACTGCATCTGAATAAGTTTTTGCAAAGAAAAAAACAAGAGAAAGAGTATGTGTTAATGAGTAGATTAAAAAGCTATATTTTATTGTCGTTGGTGGCAGCCTTTTGGGGATTTCAGCCTTCCTGTGTAAAATGGCTGCTTAAGGCTTGGTCTCCGGTTACCATTATTGGATTTCGCTACATACTTTTAAGCATTATCTTAATTAGCTGGTCTTATTATCGGGAAAGAGAAAAAATGTTTCCGGGGCCTGAGGATTGGTTTTATTTAGTCAGCATGGGTCTCTTGGGAGTTGCCTTAAATAATGTCCTACAGTTTACTGCTTTGCAATACACAACGGTGACAAATTGTACTCTTATTTCTGCAACTACGCCTTGCCTGACGGCAGTGGTTTCGGTATTGCTTTTAAGAGAACGTTTGCATCCTCTAGTCTGGTTGGGCATCATAATTTCTTTTCTGGGCGTGCTTACCATTGTGAGCAAGGGTTCTCTGGTGGTTTTAGCCAATATTGACTTTAATAGAGGAGATATACTGGCCTTGCTTTCTCAGTTGGCCTGGACTTTCTATACCTTACTGGGAGTTAGGGTGATGAAGAGACTTTCGCCTATGGCAGTAACCGGTTGGTCCGGTATTTTTGGTTCCTTCATGGTTTATATGTTTGGCATGGTTACTGGTACCTTTAAGGTGACTTCTTTACAGGTGGAACCTTTATTATCCTTCCTCTACATTTTGCTTTTGGGTGGCTTATATGGCATGGTAGCGTGGAATGCTTGCAGTAAAGCAGTAGGGCCAAGCATTGCTTCCATATTTTTGAACATCATGCCGGTAGTAGGAATGTTGGCTGGTTTTATTTTGTTTCATGAGGAAATCGGGTTTGTACAATTATTTGGTGCGGCTGCTATTATCTGCGGTGTTACCTTGGTAACCAATTACCAGCGGGTAGTAGATCATTTTAAGTAAACGTGACTGGAGGAAATACTATGACAAAGCCTTTAATTGGTGTGCTGGGCATTAAGTTGCCCAAGGAAGTCATTGGACAAAAAATCACGATGGATTATGTTAATGAGGCCTATAATAGGCCATCATTCGTGCCGGTGGTGTGCCTTTTCTAATTCCGGTGCTGGCTGAGCCGGATAATGCTGAAGAGCTTTTGGCTATTTGTGATGGCTTGGTATTTCCGGGTGGGGCAGATGTTGATCCTTGTTTCTTTGGAGAAGATCCTCATGTGGGCCTGGGCCTTGTTCATAAGGATTGGGATGCCTTTTGGCTTTATGCCCTGGATTATGTTTTGGCTCATCATGTGCCAGTGCTAGGTATCTGTCGTGGTATGCAGTTGATTAACATTGGCTTAAAGGGCTCTGTTTATCAGGATATTAAGGAATATAACAAGCCTTGCCTTATTCATAGTCAAAAGGTGAATAGGGATTATCCTTTGCATGAAATTACCATTAAGCCTAAAACCTTATTGCATAAATTAATTGGTAAGGACAAAATATTTACCAACACTTTCCATCATCAGGTCATCAATAAAATTGGCAAGGGGCTTAGCGTTACAGCTCATACTTCTGATGGTATTATTGAGGCTATGGAAAATAAAGATGGTTCCATTCTCCTGGTGCAATTTCATCCTGAGGAATTACAGGACAGTGTACCGGAAACCAGAAGTCTGTTTAAGCACTTAGTTGAACAAGCTTCTGCTCACAAAAAATAAAGCAAGCTGACAAAAAATAACCATTGAGAAATATTCTCAATGGTTATTTTTATATTTAGACTATTCTGCTGCAATAAAATTAGGCGTGCTTAAATATTTTTCTCCGGAATCTACCAGAAAGGCAACAATTGTCTTGCCTTTGTTTTCCGGTCTTCTGGCTAAGACAAGGGCAGCGTAGAGAGCTGCACCGGAAGAAATACCGGTTAAGATTCCTTCTTCAGTAGCCAATTTTTGGGCTGTGGTATATGCTTCTTCGGTAGTAATGGGAATGATTTCATCATAGATTTTGGTATCTAAGGTTTCTGGTACGAAGTTGGCACCAATGCCTTGAATCTTGTGAGGACCGGCTCTGTGCTCGCTGAGCAGGGGAGAGTCTTTAGGTTCTACGGCAATGATTTTTACGGAAGGTTTTTTACTCTTCAAATATCTGCCTACACCGGTTAGGGTACCACCGGTACCAACACCGGCTACGAAAAAGTCTACAGTGCCATCAGTATCTTCATAAATCTCAGGGCCGGTAGTTTGTTCATGAGCCTTGGGGTTAATGGGATTGGTAAATTGGCCGGGGATAAAGCTGTGGGGAGTAACCTTGGCTAATTCCTGAGCCTTGTTCACAGCGCCCTGCATGCCTTCCTTGGCAGGGGTTAAAACAATTTCTGCACCATAGGCTGTCATAAGCTTACGGCGTTCAATACTCATGCTTTCCGGCATGGGTGAAGATTGCCTTATAACCCTTGGCAGCTGCTACAGCGGCCAGGCCAATACCGGTATTGCCACTGGTAGGTTCAATGATTACAGAACCGGCACCAATGATGCCACGCGCTTCGGCATCTTCCAACATAGCTTTTGCGATACGGTCTTTGGCACTGCCGGCAGGATTAAAATATTCCAGCTTAACCAGAACTCTGGCAGGTAATTTCTCGGCAGCATTAAAGCGTACCGGTTCAAACAGGGGAGTGTGGCCAACTAATTCAGTGAAGCTTTTATAAATTTTACTCATAATAATACTTCCTCTCTATTGTTGTAATATAATTTTTTCTGAAGTGGTAGCAGTTTATTTGCACGGGCGCCTGGCACAGTGGTTCGCTGTTTCCTCTCAGCTATGCTTCGTGGACAGCTATCACATGGCCAGTTCCATTTGCTTGCGACGTCGCTTTGCTCCTTGCTCGCAGGAAGCTGGCTCAATGCGGCCGGCTTTAAGGAGCACAACTTATTTCTTGGCCGGTCCTCGGTGAGGTCGCCCTTTGGCAAATAAACCTGCTACCCATACTAATCAAATGTAATATTCAATATAATGCTCGTGCTCTGCTTCTTTCATACTATTTACCTGATGGCGAAGCATTAAGATTTGTTTTTGCAAAGTCTTAATTTGTTCTTCAATGGGATCAGGCATTTTATCGTGATTCAAATCAATATTTTTTTCAGAATGTACATGAAGATGTCCAAGGCCGGAACGGACCACATGGCCGGGAATACCAATTACCGTAGAGTCAGCGGGAACAGGATGAAGCACTACAGAGCCTGCACCAATCTTGGCATTTTCGCCTACGGTAAAGGAGCCTAGCACCTTGGCACCACAGGCAATAACGGCATAATCACCAATGGTAGGGTGACGCTTGCCTTTTTCCTTGCCGGTGCCGCCCAAGGTAACACCCTGATACAAGGTAACATTGTCTCCAATGACAGTTGTTTCACCGATAACAATACCCATGCCATGGTCAATGAAAAGGCCATGCCCGATTTTAGCACCGGGGTGGATTTCAATACCGGTAAAAAAGCGGCCCAGCGTAGAGATACATCGCGCTGTCACAAAGCAATTCCTGGTATAAAAATAATGGGCCAGACGATAACACCAGATGGCATGCAGCCCGGAATAGCATAAAATTATTTCCAGGGAATTTTTGGCAGCCGGGTCACGGTCCTTTACTACACGAATGTCATTTTTGATTTCAGAGAACATGGCAAAACCTCCTAAAAAAGTCATAAAAAAACACGATTAAACAGAGAATAATCGTGGTGAAAATAAAAATGCCATTGTCTCGGCAGAGACAATGGTCATGAAATTCCACTCTGTTACTTGCAGTGCTAACACACTTTTACCGTTTAACGGTGGCAATCCGTACTCGGCTTACTAGCTTCAGCCGGTCTGCTCCCAAAGGCATTCCACTGCGTTGGATTTCTTAGTGAGCTTTCAGCCAACGGCTCACATCTCTGTAGAATCCTCGTACAATGTACTTGTTTCGGTCATTGCATTTGTTTATTTGATTTGCCCTTTATGTTAGTGCTTTTTTACTGCTTTGTCAAGTTTTTGCTTAAAATATTTTTTTGAAGCGTATTTTATTACAACAAGACAGGTCCAATTATGTTAGAATAGAAGTGAAGTAAAGCAAGTAAGAAAAGCTAAGGACGGAGATAAAACATGGCTAAGAAAACATATGATTTTCTATATGGCAAAGGCACCAAAAGCATTGCCTTAGAAAGCCAACGCATTATTAAAGTGGTGGAAACTACAGATTTTCCCGTAATCAAAAATCTTAAAAAAGCTGTGCTTGCCGCAGTTAATCAACCTATTGGCACTAAGCCTCTGGAGCAACAAATCAAAGCGGGCCAAAAGATTGTTTTTATTTGCAATGATCCTACCAGAGTAGCTAATACTTCTGAGTTCATGCCTATTTTAGTAGATGAAATGCACAGGCTGGGTATTAAGGATGAAGACATGACCATAGTCTTTGCCTTTAGGCACGCACAGGCTGATGACTCATGAGGAAATGGTGGAGGCAGTAAGTCCTGCTGTAGCTGATAAAATTCGGATGGTTAACAGCGATGCCAAGAAACAGGAAAACTTTGAATACTTTGGCACCACCTCCCGTGGTACGCCGGTCTGGATTAATAAAGAGTTATGCCGGGCTGATCATATCATCATGACCGGTTCTATTGTGCATCATTATTTTAGCGGCTTATGGCGGAGGCAGTAAGGCTAGTCTTGCCTGGCTGTGCTGCCTGGGAAACCATTCGTCATAATCACTAGCTTCATGCTTGATGAGCGGGCAGGGCTTGGCAAAACCATCGGCAATCCTGTTTATGAGGATCAGATGGAAGGAGTAGCCTTGTTTGCTAAGCAACATTCTTTATTTTATTTAATGCTGTGCTTAATGTAAAACATGAATTCTTAAAAATTTTTGCCGGCGATTATGTTAAGGCTCACCAAGAGGCTTGCAAATTTGTAGACAAGGTATATGGGGTAGAGAATACCGCAAGAGGCTGATATCGTCATTGCTTCCTGTGGCGGTTACCCTAAAGACATTAATGTTTACCAGATGCAAAAGACCATGGACAATGCCCAACTGGCTGTACGAGAAGGGTCGGAGTGGTAATTATGGTGCTGAATGCATTGAGGGCAGTGGCAGTGCAGCCTGGAAGAAACCTTCCGCACCTTGAAAAACGGCCAGGCTATTCAAAAGCCTTGGAAGAGCATTTTGAAATCGGTGCCAATAAGGCTTTTGCCATCAGCAGGCTCATGAAGAAGGCTGATTATATTCTGGTCACTGCTTTAGATAGGCAATTAGCCAAGGATATGTTATTCGCTGCTGCTGTAGATAGTATTGATGCTGCACTGCAGCTTGCCATTAAGAAAGTTGGACCTGATTACAAACTAATTCTCATGCCGTCAGGAGGATTAACCGTACCGCGTGTAAAGTGAGACGAATTTACCATTGGGGAGGTCGAAAAGTGGTAAATCCGCCTGTTAAGGCGGAAAAAATTTACCACTTTTCGACCTCCCCAATGGTAAATCTAAACAACAAAAAGGATGTCCGTAAGGACATCCTTTTTGTTGTTTAGAATATTTTGCTTAAGTCAATCTTCTTGGGCATTAGTCCGGAAGAAACTAAGAACTCTTGGGTGGATTCCAGTTCCTTCTTGGTTTCAGTCAGTGATATTAGGCTCGAAGTTGTAGAGCTTATACATACCTTCAACGGCATCCTTGGTTAAGCCGGTTTCCTTGGCTGTAATATCCATGGCTTCGGCAGTATTGGAAGCTAAATATTTCAAGGTATCTTTTGTACTTGCAGGAAGGTGTCTAAAACATTCTTATGTTCTTTATAGAACTTTTGAGAAGTAGCAGTTAAGGTTAAACCGGAAACCAAATCTTCACCGGTAGTTACTACATGCATGCCTGACTTTTCAGCACTATATGCTACAGGACCAGCCAAGAGGGCCAGCTGTACGCTGCCACCTTCTAAGGCTGCTCTGGCTTGTGGAATACCCATGGAAACAAAGTTAACATCTTTAATGGTCATATTGCCTTTCTTTAGGAAAGCAACCAATAATTCATGAAGAATAGTTCCTTTAGGTCCGGCTATTGTTAAGCCTTTTAAATCCTGAGGTCTGGTAATGGCTTTATTTTTGCTAAAAAGCACAAAGGCCTTGGGAGCAGTGGAATAAACACTTAAGACTTTCATATCAGCACCATTGGCAGCAGCCAAAAGAACAGAAGAACCACCTACGCAATTTAAGATTTGAATATCACCGGAAGCTAAGGCAGTGGTTTGTTCTGCTCCGGAGGTAATGGTGGAATAGTCGAAGGCGATACCGTTTTTCTTGTAAGCATCGCTTAGAAAGTGCTTATTTTTTTCGATGATGCTGGGAACATTAAGGGGAGCTTGTACATAGGTTGCTATAACTTTTGTAACTTTAGGTACAGCAGGTTTGGCAGGTTCTTTTTTAGAAGGTCCTCCACAGCCTGCTAAAAGCATACTTAGTGCTATAACTGTCATAAACATTGCTTTGATTTGTTGCTTACTAATTTTGTACATGTAAATTTCTCCTTTGCAATTATTTTAGTGTATCTAAAATGTCCCTTTTGTATTGAATGAAAGGTTCATTTAAAATATACCTATCTTATTGGCAGGCAGCTGCCAGGTTTTGGTGATGACGCCATTTTGCATGATCATGATTTTATCAGCCAAGGTTAGCGCCTCATCAATGTTGTGAGTAACCAAAATAATACCAGTTTTAGTTACGTCCTTGATGCGTAATAATTCTAATTGCATTTTACGACGAGTGAAATAATCTAATGCGGCAAACGGCTCATCCATCAAGAGCAGCTTGCTGTGGAGAATTAAAGCTCTAGCCAAGGCTACTCTTTGTTGCATACCGCCGGAGAGAGTAGCAGGCAGGGCATCGGCAAAGCCTGTTAAACCAACGGTGTCCAGTAGTTCTCCCAGCTCTTCCTGGGGAGCAGGTGACCTAAGGCCAAAGGTAATATTGCTTCGGGCGGTGAGCCAGGGCATGAGCCTTGCTTCCTGAAACACCATACCAAGCTTGGTGGGCTCAGAGAAATTAATGATGCCGCCATCTTGCTTTTCTAAACCGGAGATAAGGCGGAGCAAAGTGGTTTTGCCACAACCGCTTTCTCCCAAAATTACTGTTATCTCACTGCAATTAGCCGTAAAGGTAACATCCTTTAAAACTTCCAAGGGCTTGTTTTTAACCAAATAGATTTTCTTAAGAGCGGTAACTGTAAGTGTGGTCATGAGGTTACCTCAGTTCTGTAAGGAAAGTAATGCTTAATGCAGAGAGCAAAAATTCGATCCAGGCAAATGCCTAAGACACCAATGACGATAATACCTACCAAAACCTTATCGCTGCGTGACATGGTTTCCGCATCCAGAATTAAGTAGCCCAGACCGCTGGAGGCAGCAATCATTTCGGCACCGATGATGGCTCTTAAGCTGTAACCTAAGGCTATGCGCATTCCAACTACAATATAGGGAAGAGAATTGGGCAAAATGATTTCTGTAAGCTTTCCTTTTTGCTGAAGCCTAAAATCTTTCCTACTTCCAAGAGCTTGGGATCACAGCCCGCGAAGCCGCTGTCCAAATTTAGAAGCAGAGGAAAGAAAGAAGCCAAAACGATGACAATGATTTTAGGCAACTCACCAATGCCAAACCAAAGTATCAATAAAGGAATTAAGGTAAGGGGAGGTACGTTGCGCAAGAAATTAATGAGACCGGCATAATAGGGCCTGGCACCGGGAAAAATTAAAGAAGCAATGGCAAAACAAAATGCTAGAAGACAGGCCACAGAAAAACCTATAAAAATTCTTCTGAAGCTGACATAAATAGATTCTCCTAATTCGCCACTTTGACACATAGCCAAAAAAGCTTCTCCCACTTTACCGGGACTGGGCAAAACAAAAGAACTCCACACCTGTAATTGTGCCAGAATATACCAGAACACAAGAATGCCGATAAATAGTGCAGAGGACTTTAAGTGCAGAGAAAACTTTATTCATGGAGACTTCTTTCCTTGCTGATTACATTGGAGTAGGCCGTTTTAGTGGAGACGCCGGACAGCTTGCCAATTTTACCTGATAAGGTACTGATGGCATCCTGAGGCGCATCTACGATAACACTGATAATATTAATTCCTTTGGCTTGTAGGGAAGCCCATCCGACCGATGATATAAGTACGAAATTCACTTAATAGTTCATTAATCGTGGCAACTTGCTCAGTATCTTCAATAATGATACCAATTAAAGCAACTCGTGTTTCCATAGTATTTTCCTTTCTAAAAAAAATAATAGCCGCATCTGAAGATACGGCTAAATAGGCATAAAAAAATTGGCGACCGCATCTTTCGTCTCAAAAGTTTTTCGACGTTAGAAGTTTGCTATATTTTATTTACTTAATTTTATCATATATCTGCATAATTGTGAATTAAAAATCTCCTTAATTTGCCATGTGTAAATATGGCGAAAACCTTGAAAATAAGCTATAATTATTACAAAACCAGATACCGGGACACAGTATTCTGTGTCCCGGTATTTAATTTATGGACAAGTAGGGTAGACATCATGGACCAAGATCAAAAAGTTGAAAGAATGATTAGTGCACCAATACCCAGATTAATCTTTTCACTGGCTGTTCCTTCTATCATAAGTATGCTTATTACCAGCTTTTATAATACTGCTGATACTTATTTCGTTGGTAAAATAAACACCGAAGCAACTGCTGCTGTTGGTATTAATTTTGCTGTAATGTCCATCATTCAGGCTTTAGGTTTTTTCTTTGGACACGGCAGTGGCAATTATATTTCCCGAAAGCTTGGTGCCAAAGATTATGAGGAAGCAAGTACTATGGCTTCCACCGGTTTTTTCCTGGCATGGTTTGCCGGTTGCATAGTAGCAGTATTGGGTGTAATATTTTCTTCTCAGCTGGCTGTGTTCATGGGTTCCACACCCACAATTTTACCCTATGCCAAAAGCTATATGAGCATCATCCTCATTGGGGCACCTATAATGATGTGTGCTTTGGTCATGAACAATCAATTAAGATTTCAGGGCAGTGCTTCCTATGGTATGGTGGGCATTGTTAGTGGTGGACTTTTAAATGTAGTATTGGATCCATCCTCATGTTCGTTTTTAAGATGGGTATTGCCGGCGCAGCCTGGGCTACTATCATTAGCCAGGCAAGTGAGCTAGGGCTATTATTGTGGATGAGCCACAAGGGTGGTACTTTACAAGTTCACTGGAGCAAGTTTAAACCAACTATGTTTAGAATCAAGAGATTCTGGCCTGGCGGTTCACCTTCTTTATTTAGGCGGGCTTTGGTTCAATTGGTACATTGTCCTGAACGTAGCAGCAGGTGCCTATGGCGACTGCTGCTATTGCCGCATGTCCATCGTTTACCAGGACTTTCCTTCTTGCGCAGTGCTGCCATGGTAGCTTTGGGACAAGGCTATCAGCCTGTTGTGGCTTTAATTATGGCGCAGAAATTTATAGACGGGTGAGAGAGGGCTTTAAATTTTCTTTGGTGGTTATGTCTGTCTTTGCTTGTTTATTTCTATTGTTGGTTTTGTAATGCCGATGCAATCATTCAAATTTTAGAGATGATCCGGAAGTTATTCGTATTGGAACCTGGGGACTTAAGGCTCAGACCTATACTTTTTGTTTAACCGGTTTGGTGGTTATTGCCAACATGACCTTACACGACTTACCAGGCACACCAAAGGTGCTATTATTATGGCTGTAGCCAGAAGAGCCTGTAATTTAATACCAGCCTATTTATTTTGCCACCTCTTTGGGGGCTGAAAGGGTTGATTTGGTGTCAACCTGTTTCTGATATTGTGCATTTTTACTGCCTTTATTTTGAGCAAATTGTTTTTCAGGCATTTGCCGCAGGATAATGTAAAATAATTTTTTACGTAAACACTTATTTATACTAAAAAATACTTAGTAAAAATACTTTTGTATAGCCAAATAAACTAAACAAATAATATATAATGATGATGAAGTTAAAAGGAATGATGCATTGGCACCATTCCTTTTTTAGAAAGTAAAAAAAGCGAAAAATCAAAGGAGGGTTATTGTGGGAGAAGAAAAAGTATCAAAAACAAAAGTTGATATATTCTTGGATTGGGTTGAGAGAATATGCAACCAGTTACCACCACCGGCGTTATTGTTTGCTTATTTGTTTGTGATTGTAGCTATTATCGGTGCCTTATTAACAATGAGCGGTGTGTCCTTAACCAACCCGGCAACTCATAAAGCTGTCGTATCAGCTAACCTGTTTAGTAAAGCAGGTGTTGAGTGGTTCTTAAAGAACATGGTTAAGAATTTCACTAACTTCGCTCCAATGGGCTTGGTAATTACCATGACCTTGGCTATTGGTTTCTGCGAAGAATCTGGTATGTTGGTAACTTTGATTAAACGTAGTTTAAGTAATGTTAATCCTGGCGTAGTACCTTATGTAGTAGCATTCTTGGGAACTAATGGCAACATTGCCTCTGATACGGCGATGATCGTTATTCCTCCTTTGGCAGCACTTGTTTATCTAGGTGTTGGCAAGCATCCTATTGTTGGTATGATTGTTGCTTATGCCGGTGCTCAGGCAGGCTTTACTGCTAACCTGTTAATTGCCGGTACAGATTCACTGCTGCAAGGCCTGACTAATGATGCACTTACTGCTTTCTTAGGTAAAGCCTGGCGTTTTTGCTGTAGATGTAACTTGCAACTGGTATTTCATGATGGCTTCAACTTTCCTTTGTGCAATTGTTATTGGTTGGGTTTCCGTGAAGGTTGTAGAGCCTCGCTTTGGCAAGTTCGTTCCTACTGATGAACATGAGAAAATGGAAGAAGCCACTCCTCAAGAAGTTAAAGCTTTGCATTGGGCAGCCTTTTCTGCTATTGTTTTCATTGCTATCGTAGTTGTTGGTTTCCAAACCGGTATTTTGTCCAAGGGTGGACAACTGGTTGGTTCCTTACTATTAAACGGCTTGATTCCTTTGCTCTTCTTATTGTTTAGTATTGCCGGCATTACCTTTGGTATTGTTAACAAGAAATTTAACAATTTGAAAGATGTAAACGGAGCCATGGTAAGACAAATGAGCGCTATGGGTGCTTACGTAGTATTCTGCTTCTTCTGCGGTCAGTTCCAAGGCTTATTCAGCTGGACTAATCTTGGGTACTATGTTAGCTATTAGTGGTGCTGATTTCTTAAGAATGTTGGCTTTACCGGTATGCCAATGTGCGTAACCTTCATTATCATTTGCGCACTGGTTAATATCATCGTATCTTCCGGTTCTGCAAAATGGGCAATTTTCGCACCTATTTTCGTTCCAATGTTCATGCTGTTAGGTTATCATCCTGGTTTCACTCAATTGTTATATCGTTTAGGCGATTCTCCGTTTAACTGCTTTACCCCTATGAGCCCTTACATTTGGATGTTGCTCAGTGTGGCACAAGCTAAGTACGATAAGAATATAGCCATCGGTACTTTGATTTCCAGCTTGATTCCTATTGCTTTGGTACTTCAAGTTGTCTGGATTATCTTCATGGTAATTTGGATGAGCTTAGGTATTCCTATTGGACCTGGCTGTTGGCGCTGCTTTGCCTCCCGGCATCCTATAATTAAAAAAGCTATGTTATAATCAAAAGTGAGACAGCACTATGTTGTCTCACTTTTTTACACAAAAACTAATAAGGAGGCTTGTTATGAGCTACAAGTTAAATGCAAAAATTTTACAAGATTTGGCAGCAGAACATGAAGAATTAGTTGCTTTATTAAAAACCATGTGTAAGATTACCGCTCCCTCCAATCATGAAGAAAAAAGGGCGGAATTCTGTAAGCAGTGGCTGGAAGATATGGGCGCTCAAGGTGTCTATATTGATGATGCCTTAACGTTATTTATCCCATTAATTGTGAAGGCAATAAACCTGTTAATATTTTTTCTGCCCATACTGATACTGTGTTTCCTGATACAGAACCTATGCCTATGCGGGAAGAAAATGGCAAGCTTTATTGTCCCGGTGTAGGTGATGATACAGCTAGTTTAGCAACTCTGATGATGGCTGCTAAATATATTACCAAGCATGGCTACCGTCCGGACCAAGGACTTGTCCTGGTATGCAATAGTGGGGAAGAGGGCTTTGGTAATCTTAAAGGTGCCAAGGCTTTCATGGAAGCTTATAAGGGCAGAGTTAATACCATGGTTTCTTTTGATGGGGCCTTGGATCATTTTGTAAATTACGCCGTTGGTTCTACCCGCTACAAAATTGAAATTAAAACAGAAGGTGGTCACTCTTTTGCTAAATTTGGCAACAAGAATGCCATTGCATATATGGCTTCGCTCATTGATACACTTTATAGAGTGCAAGTTCCTAAAGGTGGCAAGACAACTTATAATGTAGGTGCTATTCACGGCGGTACTTCTGTTAACACCATTGCTCAGCAGGTGGAAATGCTTTTTGAATATCGTTCAGATGTGAGAGAACATTTAGCTACCATGATGGATTTCTTTGATAGCATTATTACTTCTTACCGGAAAATGGGAATAGAAGTTAATGTTGAGATTTTAGGTATTCGCCCCTGTATGGGGGATATGGATAAGGCTGCTCAAGCTGCCTTTGAAAAGAAACTTGCTGATATAATGCAGTTATACAATGCCGGTAAAGTTCCCACCTTGAATCAGGCTCTACTGATGCTAATATTCCTTTCTCTCAAGGTGTTACTGCCTGTACCGTAGGTGTTTATACCGGTGGTGGGGCACATACCAGAGAAGAATGGGTGGAGCTGGAAAGCTTAAAGGTTGGCTATCCTTTCGCTATGGCACTGATTCTAGATGGCTTTAGGAATAATCACTCTGACCTGTTTGAATAAAACTGGTTAGCTTAAACTGTTTTAAGAACGGTCAGATAAGGGCGCAGACAAGGAATAACAAAAATGGGCTTGGGGACAATACACTTTCGGTATGTCCACAAGTCCATTTTGTAGTTATGACGAAGTATTCGCTCTTAGCTGGTCAGTTCTTTTTATTATAGTTTACCGGAGGAACCCAACACATCCCTCATCTTATGAGCAACCATTGCTTGAATAGCGCTACGGGCAGGTCCTAAATATAGTCTGGGATCGAAATCAGCGGGATTCTCCACAAAGTGTTGTCTGATGCAGGCGGTCATAGGCCAAACGTAAATCAGTATCAATGTTAATCTTGCAAATACCCATGGTAGCAGCACGTCTCAGCATATCTTCAGGGACAGCCTTGGGCACCTTCAATCTTGCCACCGAATTCATTACATTTCTTAACGAATTCAGGAAGCACGGTGGAAGCGCCATGCAGTACCAGAGGGAAATTAGGTAACAAATTGGAAATCTTTTCAATACGAGGCAAAATCCAATTCCGGTTTACCTTTGAATTTATATGCACCATGGCTGGTTCCTACGGCAATTGCCAAAGAATCAACGCCGGTTTTTTCTACGAATTCAACTGCTTGGTCAGGATCAGTGTAGGTGGCATCCTTGGTGTTAACCTTTACAGCATCTTCTACGCCGGCTAGCTTGCCTAGCTCAGCTTCTACAACTACACCTTTGTTGTGAGCATAGTCAACAACTCTCTTGGTTAACTCCATGTTTTGTTCAAAGGGCAACTTAGAACCATCAATCATGACGGAGGTAAAGCCACCATCCACGCAGGACTTACAAATTTCAAAATCTCCACCGTGGTCCAGATGTAAGCAAATAGGAAGGTCTGTATCCTCCATAGCTGCTTCTACTAATTTAACCAAATATACATGCTTAGCATATTTTCTGGCACCGGCAGAAACTTGCAATATTAAAGGTGATTGCTCAGCTTTGGCAGCATCGCAAATTCCTTGGATTATTTCCATGTTGTTCACATTGAAAGCACCAACTGCGTATTTTTCCTGCGTAAGCTTTCTTAAACATTTCAGTAGATGTTACAAACGGCATAATATTACCTCCCTATATTTTCTTATAATATTATTATAGCACAATTTCTCATTTTCCATCAGTGAAACCATATCGTTAGGCAAAGGAATTGTAAAAGCTAAGGTGTCGTCAGTAAAAGGCAAGACCATGGTTAGCTTAAAAGCATGTAGCATGTGCCTTGTTTGCGGGCCTGATAAGCCATATAAGTTATCGCCCCATAAGGGACAATGTAAGTAAGCACAATGTACTCTTATCTGATGAGTGCGTCCTGTGCCAAGTACAAAACGAACCAGACTTATTTTTTGATTAGTTGCAATGTTTCATAGCTGGTTTTAGCATTTTCCTTGGTCAAAATTTACTTCCCGCTCAATGA